>OJKW01000012.1_pt1 | contig 199226 bp, 164 predicted proteins | sample 1596591 | NCBI WGS metagenome assembly OJKW01 (sample SAMEA4350166, study PRJEB24818) | metagenome | biome: human; feature: gut; material: faeces | place: Denmark | collected 2013-09 | reverse complement strand
TCACAGTAACATACAACTATGTACATACATCAGGAGGAGTAATAGTAAATCACATAGACATCAATACAGGAAAACAATTACTAGATGAAACAAAACAAGAAGGATACGAAGGAGATCCATATGAAACACATGAAGAAAACATACCAGGATATACATTAGTAAAAGAAAAATACCCAGTAAACGCACAAGGAACAATGACAAGAGAAGAAACAAGAGTAACTTATTACTATGTAAAGAACACAGAAGTAAACATTAAATATGTAGACAAAGAAACTGGTGAAGAAGTAACAGAAAAGACAAATATCCCAGGAAAAGAAGGAGAAAATTACACAACAGAAGCAAAAGATATTCCAGGATATGATCTAGTAGAAGAGCCAGCAAACAAAGATGGAACAATGAAAGCAGAGCCAATAGAGGTAATCTACTATTACAGAAGACCAGCAAAAGTAATAACAAGATATATTGACCAAGAGACAAATGAAGAAATAGCAACAGAGGAAAAACAAGAAGGACATCAAAATGATGAATATACAACAGAAGCAAAAGATATTAAATATTATAAATTAATAGCAACACCAGATAATGCAACAGGAACAATGAAAGTAACAGTAACAAAAGATGAAAATGGAAAAGACATCGTAGAAGATACAACATATGTAACATACTATTACAGAAAACTAATCTTCAATCTAACAATAGACAAAAAGGTATCAAGTGTAACAGTAAACGGAAAAGAAAGCATAATTAATGGAGACTTAGGAAAAGTAGAAGTACACAGAAAAGAACTTAACACAGCAAAAGTTGAAGTTAAATATATAATCAAAGTTACAAATGATAGCGAATTAACAGGTAAAGCAAGTATTTTAGAGGACATACCAACAGGAATGATAATGAATACAGAAAAGAACGCAGGCTGGGAAGTAAAAGGAACAACAGCAACAAGAGAAACAAAAGAATTACAACCAGGAGAAAGTGAAGAATACTTAGTAGTTCTAGATTGGGAGAACGGAGAAAACAACATAGGAATGAAAGAAAACACAGCATCAATAATCTCAATAGAAAACGAAGCAGGATTTGAAGAAAAAGATACAACAGATAATGAAGATAAAGCAGATGTAATAGTAGCAATAGGAACAGGTGGACATACATATGTACTTATAGCAGGAGGAATGTTACTAATATTAATATCATTAGCATGTGGAGTATATGTAATCAAAAAGAGAAAATAACAAAATAAACAATAAACTTAAATAAGTAAAGCATAAGTTGCAAGAAACATATGAAAAAAGCAAGAGACGCCAAAAGGCGTCTTTTGTTTTTGGTGCATCAAAGAAAAATACAGTTAATGATCATCTATAACATTTGGATTGTCAAAAAAGAATATTCCTGGTGACACCTATGACATTTTGAATCCTATAAAAGAATGTTCCCAAAGACAAACCAATAACACCCCTTGCATAATTTATATAAAAATGCAAGAAAAACGGTTCCCAACCTATTAAAATTATGATATAATTAGCCACGAAATTATCCAGTGTTTTGGGGGATGTTAAATGGTAATAAAAGATTATTATAAAATATTAGGATTTGAAAACAATAAAGTAAATATAGAACAAATAAAAAATGCATATAGAGATCAAGCCAAAAAATATCATCCAGATGTAAACAAAAACAACCGTCAAGCAGAAGAAAGATTTAAAGACATAGGAGAAGCATATAATACATTATCAAATGATAAAAAAAGAAGAAAATATGATAGATTATGGTATTACTATATAGGTAGAAAAAATAAACAAAATCAAAAATATAGAGATGCAAAAGTAAAAGATTTTATGAACCTATTTTTCGGAGACAAAAAACCAGAAGAAACAGAAGACGTAAATTATAAAAAAGAACCAGAAAGAGGAGAAGATATCAACACAGAAATAACAGCAACTGTAACGGAAGCCTTTTTTGGAGCAAGTAAAGAGATCACATTTAAAACAGTAGATGGTGGAAGCAGAAAAATAGAAGTCAAAATACCAGCAGGCATACGAAATAATGAAAAGATAAGAGTATTAGGTCAAGGCAAAAACGGAAAAAATGGCGGAAAAAATGGCGATTTATTTATAAAAATAAAAATAAAAAACATAGCTAATCTTAGATTAGAAGGAATAGATTTATACACAGACTTACTAATTTCTCCATGGGAATCAGCATTAAGCACCAAAGTTTCAATTCCAGGAATAGATGAGGAAATTGAAATTGAAATACCAAAAGGAATACAAAGTGGAGAAAGAATAGAAATAGCTGGAAAAGGCTACAAAGATGGAAAAGGTGGCAGAGGAAAATTAATAGCAATTGTAAAAATCATGATACCCAAAAACGTAAATGAAGAAGAAATGAAGTTATTCATGAAGTTAAAAGAAATTAGTAAATTTAATCCAAGAAAGGCAAAAAGCCTATAATCGTTGACATAACAACAAAAACGTAGTATAATTAAACCATGTTTGATTATACGGAAGATAAAATGCAAATAATTTGCATAGAAGGGGTGTAAAATGGAAGAAATTTTTGGAAAGCACTTTAGTATTACTGAACCAGAATCAATCAATACAGTAATATATAAAGTAAATAAAACAGAAAAAGAATTTTTAAACAAATCACCAAAATTTACAATAGAAAGACTAAAGTATTCTGAAGAATATGTTGGAAACAACAAAAAGAAAACATTCTTTTTAATGGACCCAGCACCTGAAGGAAACGAATTAGTTATCTTTTCATTTGGAAAAGATAAAGTTGTTGTAAATAATGGTTTTTTGGAAACAAAAACAAATATTGTTAGAGTATCTAATACACCTGTCCCAATGAGATTCGAAACTCTTTATAATGAAAAAGAAACAGAATTTAGAGAGTTTGAATATACACCAAACTTAAAAAGGCCAATAACAATAATAGACCCAGAGACAACAGATGAAGTCAAACCAAAATTATATTTTGACGAAAAAACAAATGAAGTAAAAGGTAAATGTATATTAAAAGCAAACAAGACTTATGTAATGTTCGAGATTACAGATAAGAAAGATAGAAACTAGTGAAAGGGGAAAATTATGGAAGGAACAAATACTACTAATACTCAAAATGAGAATAGTAATAATTATCTTTTAAGCCCAGAAGAAGCAAAAAAATTAATGGCTATCACAGATGAATGTCCAGTAGTTGCAACAAGACAAAAAGATGTAGCACCAGAAGGATTTGAAGCTACATATAAAGATATAACAAGTGCAACAATAAGGGCAGCTAGAAAAATTGAAGACAATGTAAAACCATCAGAACAAGGAGATTCAATTGTACCAGTTACAGCAGCTGAATTTAAAGATGGTGTAAGCTTGGTAGTAAAAGATGGAAGATTAGTTCAAGCACCAGAAACAGAAAAAAATGCAACATTGCAAGCATCAGAAGATAGAAGAAAACTTCAAGAAAGTGCTGAAGATAAATATGCAAAAAATAATCCAACATCTCCAGAAGGAAGATAGTAAAGGTCAAATAACCAAAGAAAAGGATGAAGTAATATGAAATTTGGAGAAAAAATTTCAAGAGCTATCAAAAAAATAAAAGGTAAATTAATAGTCAGCTTTATACTATGGTTAATTTTAATCATAGTATTTGTTGCACCTGTGGGAATTGCTATAAAAGATGCTTTTGAAGTAGAAGGTGACCAAAGATGGGAAGTACTCTTCACATCAATTGGAATTAATATTGTTAATCCATTAAAAGCAATGCTTAAATGCTTGAGTGGAGAATCAAACGGATACTTTTGGGCAACACTTTGGAGATTCACAATAGTTTACTTATTTGCAGTAACAATAGGAATCACAAAGGCATTACCAAAACATGAATATGATGGAATTGAAAATGGTTCAAGTGATTGGTGTACAAATGGAGAACAATACTCAATCTTAAATAATAAACAAGGAATAATTTTAGCAGAAAAAAATTACTTACCAGTAGATAAAAGAGGTAACGTAAACGTACTAGTTGTTGGACGGATCTGGTGCTGGTAAATCTGCATCATACGTTATTCCAAATGCATGCCAATTATTAGGTTCATACGTATTCACAGATCCAAAGGGAGAACTTTATGATAAAACAGCAGGATACTTAAAAGAAAAAGGATACAAAATAAAAGTATTAAACCTAGTAAGACCACAAAAAAGTGATGGATATAACCCATTATTACATATAAAAAATGAAATAGACGTTGACGTTGTTGCCAACACAATAGTAAAAGGACAAGGTGAATCAGTAAAATCATCTGATCCATACTGGGATGATATGGCAGAAATGCTATTAAAAGCCCTAATATATTACTTAAAAGCAGTAAGACCACCAGAAGAACAAAACTTAGCCAGCTGTGCAGAGCTTGTAAGAGCTGCTAACAATAATGGTGGAGATAACTTACTAACAAACTTAATGAATCAATTACCTTTTGACCATCCAGCAAGAATGAACTACAAATCAATTGAGATTGCACCAGAAAAAACATATGGATCAATTTTATCATCACTACAATCTAAATTAGGTAAATTTGATTCAAAAGAAATTGCAGAATTAACATCAACAAATACAATAGATTTTGAAGAAATAGGTAAAGAAAAAACAGCAGTATACGTTATATCATCAGATACACATGCTGCATATGATTTCTTATTAACAATATTCTTCTCACAAATGATTCAACAATTATATGACTTTGCTGATGAAAGTGGAGGAGCACTACCTGTTCCAACATATTTCATACTTGATGAGTTCGCTAATATAGGTAAAATACCAGATTTCGATAAAAAAATATCAACATCAAGAAGTAGAAAAATTTCATTCAGTGTTATCTTACAGAACTTAGACCAGTTAGAGGCAGTATATAAAGAAGCTCATGAAACAATCATGGGTAACTGTGATACTCACTTATTCTTAGGAAGTAACTCACAGAAAACAGTTGAATATTTCTCTAAAGCATTAGGAGAAAAAACAATATTTAGAGAAAGCGAATCAGTAAATAAAGATAGAGAAGATTGGAAACAAGGTAAGAGTATTTCAGAACAAAATATGGGAAGAGCATTACTTACACCAGACGAACTTCGTAGACTTGATGTAGATCAATGTATTATCTACGAAAAAGGATTAAAACCAATCAAAGCACAAAAATATTATTATTATAAATATCCAACAGAAAAATTAATAAAACCATTTACAGTAGATCACAATACAAGAGAAGACGTAGATAGAGGAAAATGGAGAAAATATAATCCATACAATCCATATCAAGAGGAAGAAGAAAAGACGCCTACAAAAATTGAGCAATTAGACGATCTATTTAGTGATGAATTAGATAAAGTAGAAAATAAAACAGAAGAAAAGTCAAAAGAAAATAATAATAGTAATAACAATAACATAGATCAAATTATGCCACCAGAACTTCCACTAGAACCTGTTGAAGAAAAGAAAGAAGAGTCAAAACAAGAAGTGGTTGATATTCAAAAAGAATTAGAGGCAAAATTTGATGAGCTATTTGGAAGCTTAAATGATGTAGATTAAAAAACAAATGTTTGAGAAAAATATTGACTGAAAAATATCGATTTGATATAATTTAGTCAATATTTTTTTACTTTAAAATAATAAAAATTGCATATAAAACAAGATATAAGCGAGAATCTCGCTCAAAAAGAAAATACAAAGGAGGACCAAATGAAATTTGTACATTTAGCAGACTTACATCTAGATGCAAAATTTGATAGCCTAAGTTCAATAGATGGTTTGCCACAAAAAAGAAGATTAGAACAAAGAAAAGCACTTAAAGACGTAGTAGAATATATAAAAGAAAATGATATAAAGTTATTTTTAATATCAGGGGATTTATATGAGCAAAATTACATTAGAAAATCAAGCATAGAGTATGTAAATAAACTATTTGAAGAAATACCTGATACACAGATATTTATAGCACCAGGAAACCATGACCCATACATAAAAAATTCATTTTATTCAACATATACCTGGAGCAAAAATGTCCATATATTCAATGAAAATATCGAAAAAATCGATTTTGAAGATGCACATATATATGGATTTGGATTCACAGATTTCTACTGTAAACAATCAAAAATTGAAGAAATTCAAGTTGAAGAACCAGATGATATCAATATATTAATAACACACGGATCATTAGATGGAGGATCAGACGATTTAAGGGAATATAATCCATTAAGACAATCCAAATTAAAACAATTAGACTTCGATTATATTGCATTAGGACATATTCATAAACCATACTATAATGAAGAAAAAAATCAAAAAATATTTTATCCAGGATCAACAATAAGCCTTGGATTTGATGAACTAGGAGAACACGGCGTTCTAGTAGGTGACATAGAAAAAGACGAATTAAAAGTTAAATTTATGACAATAGACCCTAGACAATATGAAGAAAAAGAAATAGATATTACAGAAATGACATCAAACGAGGAAGTTCTAGAAAAACTACAAAACTTAGTCTTAAACAATGAAAACTTATATAAGATAATTCTAGTTGGAAAAAGATACTTTACATTAAATATAGATGAAATTAAAAAATTAAATTCAAGAGAAAACATTGTAAAAATAAAAGATAAAACTAAAGTAGGAATAGACATTGAAAGAATAGCAGAAGAAAATAATGTTAGAGGTATTTTCGTAAGAAATATGCTAGAAAGAAAAGAAAGAGAAAATTTAGATGAAGATTTCATTGAAAAAGCAATAGAAATCGGATTAGAGGTATTATAATGAAAATAGAAAATCTAAAGATAAATGGATTTGGTAAATTAGAAGACAAAGAAATTGAATTTTCAAATGGAATAAATATAATTCAGGGAAATAACGAATCTGGAAAATCAACATTATTAAAATTTATAACATCAATGTTTTATGGAACATCAAAAAATAAAAATGGAAAAATTATACCTGATTTTGAAAGATATAAACCGTGGAGTAAAGAAGATTATTCAGGGAAAATGACTTACGTTTTAGACAATAATGAAGAATATGAATTATATAGAGAGTTTAAAAAGAAAAGCCCAATCATATACGATAAACAGAAAAATGATATTACAAAGCAATACCAAATTGACAAAAACAAAGAAAATATGTTTTTTGTTGAACAAACCGGAGTGACAGAAGAAAACTTTTTTGCTAGTTGTGTTGCTGAACAAGAAAATGTAAAATTGTCAACAAGTATGAAAAATTCTATAGTTCAAAAACTTAGCAACATAGTAACAAGTGGAAGTGAGAACAGCTCATATAAGAAGGCTATTGACAAAATAAATAAAAAACAACTAGAAGAAATAGGAAGCCAAAGAAGTAGTGGAAGACCTTTAAATTTAGTTGAAAATGAAATTGAAAAAAAAGAAGAAGAAAAGAAAGAAATAGAAAAATATCAAGATAAGAAATATCAAGTAGAATCAAAAAAAGAAGATCTAAAAGTAGACTTAGAAGAAAATAAAATAGTACTTGATTTATTAAGGCAACAAAAACGTAACCTAGAGAAAATACAATTAGAACAAGAAAAAATAAAGATATTTAAACAAACAGCAGAAAGAACTAAAAATGAAAAAGAAGAGATAGAACAAAAAATAAAAAACATCAATACAGAAAGGCAAGATAGCTACAAAACAAAGAAAATAGGATATTATTTAAGCATTTTAGTAATATTAATAATAACAGCAATATCAATAGCTACAAAGATTTATCCTTTAATAATTGCTAATGTTATTCCTATCATTTATTGCATAGTCAAATTAATTTCAAACAACAAGAAAAAGCAAAAAATAAAAAGAAATAGTAAAAAATTATACCAAGAAAAAGCCCTATTAGAAGAACAATTAGACAAAATTGAAAAAGAATATAAAATTAAACAAGATGAAATACAAGAAAAACAAGATAAAGTAAATGCAATTCAAAGACAAGAAGAAGCAGAAATCACGAAAAACTTTTTAGGAAAAGTTGATGAAGAAACAATTCAGGACATATTATCCACAAAATATGAAAACATTGTGGAATTTATAGATGAAAAAGAAAGAGAACAGACAGATTTTAAAATAACAGAAAAAACAATAGAAGTAGACAATGAAAATGTAATAAAAAAATTAGAAGATTTAGTAGTGCTAGATGAAGAACTAGAGAACTTATATGAGAAAAAAGATGAGTTATTGCAATTAAGCAATGCATATGAAATGGTAAAAGAAGAAATAGAAAAAGCATACCAAGAAATGAAAGAAAATATAACACCAGATTTCATAGAAGAATTAAAAAATATATTAGCAACAGTAACAGACGAGAAATATACAAATATATACTTAGACAATGACAACAATTTATTGATTGAAGTAGAAAATGGACAATATATGCCAGTAGAAATGCTAAGTACAGGAACAATTGATTTAATATATTTAGCCTTAAGAATAAGTGCTGCAAAAGAGATATCAAGCGAAACAATGCCAATAATAATGGATGAAAGCTTTGCATATTATGATAATAATAGAATGAAAGAAATATTAAAATATTTAGCTAATTTGGATAATAGACAAATTCTAATATTTACATGTTCAAAAAGAGAAGAAGATATATTAAAAAGTGAAAATATAGAATTTAATAAAGTAAATTTATAATTGAAAGATAATGTAACCTTATTAAAGCTATCACAACAAAAATAATAACAACTAAAATAACCTGTAAAAAGTTTTATGGAAAAAAGAGATGTAAGTTAAAACTATTCTACCACCCAAAGAATGGACGTTAAAAAAATGTGAAGAATTTATTTCTTCACATTTTTTAGTATATTTTATTTAATATCTACTCTGTTTAGCAGTTCTATTTTTGTATAAAAGGTTTTATTTTTCATAAGATTCTAATTTTTCCTCTAATTCATTAATTTGTTTATACAAATTAGATGTTTCTTCTGCACCATTCAAAATCATATCTAAATTACTTTTAGCCGTGTTTTTTAAAAGAAAATACTCATAACAAAGTAAGAATAAAGCAATGAACTGTATTATAATGATAGCAATTAAAATTTTATCTAATTTTTTCATAGTAATCCTCCTTATTTTTCATAGGCCTCTATTTTTTCTTCTAGTTCGTGAATTTTTCCGCTTAATTCATAATTCTGCTCAGCATGTTCGAGTATTATATCAGTATTTCTTTTTAAAATTTGTTTTATATTGATATAATTATAAGTCATAAAAGCTAAAACAATAAATAGTATAACAATAATACCAATTAATATTTTATCTAGTTTCTCCATATTTTTCCCTCCTCTATGAATTCAATATACAGATATCACTATAAAAAGTCAATACCACATAATCTAGAAAAGAAAATATTAACTAATACAAATCTGACTTACAGCTAATTTATAATTTTTTAATAAAAATATATAAAATAATAATTGATATCAAATAAAAAAGGTGCTATAATAGCAACAGCCATTGATATAGGAAGTCAAAAAGAATAGAAAACTAACAAGATAATCAAAAAAATTAAAAAAAACTTAAAAAAATAAAAAAAAGTGTTGACAACCGAAAAAAAGTGGTGTATTATATAAAAGCAATCGCGTGAAGCGAAATGCAAAATGGGCTATTAGCTCAGGTGGTAGAGCACTTGACTTTTAATCAAGTTGTCCCGCGTTCGAGTCGCGGATAGCTCACCAATCTCAGATTAACGTCTGAGATTTTCTGGCCCCTTGGTCAAGCGGTTAAGACATCGCCCTTTCACGGCGGAGACATGGGTTCGATTCCCGTAGGGGTCACCAATTTCATATTGCCACTTTAGCTCAGCTGGTAGAGCAACTGACTTGTAATCAGTAGGTCGTCCGTTCGATTCGGACAAGTGGCTCCATTTTAAGTCAACAGTTTTGAGAAAACTCTTAATTGCTGGCTTTTTTTATTATGAAAAATAATATATAGATATAGAAAGGAACTAAAATGTCAAAAGTAATAATAATTACAGGGGCATCAAGAGGAATTGGAAGAGAAACAACAAAATTACTAGCAAGAAACGGACATACAGTTATAGCAAACTACAACAAATCAGAAGAAAAAGCAAAAGAGCTACAAGAAGAATTAAAAAAAGAGAATATAAACATAGACATATTCAAAGCAGATGTATCAAAAAGAGAAGAATGCAAAGCATTAGTTCAATATGCAATCGATAAATACAAACATATAGACGTATTAGTAAACAATGCAGGAATATCAATATGGGGACAATTTACAGATTTAACAGACGCTGAAATAGAAGAAATAATGAGAGTAAATTTATATTCAGCAATAGCAATGTCACAAGAAGTATCAAAACATATGATACATCAAAAAGAAGGATGCATAATAAATATATCTTCAATATGGGGAATGGTAGGAGCATCTTGTGAAGTAGCGTATTCAGTAACAAAAGCTGGAATAGATGGATTAACAAAATCATTAGCCAAAGAATTAGGACCATCAAATATAAGAGTAAATTCAGTAGCACCAGGGGCAATAGAAACAGACATGAATTCTAATTTAACAGATGAAGAAAAGAAAGTATTAGAAATGGAAACACCATTAGGAAAGATAGGAAAACCGTGCGATATAGCAAAAGCAATTAATTGGTTAGTAGAAGATGAATTTACAACAGGGCAAATAATTTCGCCAAATGGTGGATGGGTAATTTGCTAGGTAGAATATAAATATAAAAAAAGCCATTGGAAAATAAATTTTTTCAATGGTTTTTATAATGTACATCAAATATATTTAATATTAACGAAAATAATCTCCGAAAAATAAAGTAGTGGTAACCTGTATTGCTATACACTTTTAACTTAAATATAACCCTATTTACGATTCTTTAAAACAATTATAATTCCAAGTACAATGAAAGCAATACTTATAATTTGATTTGAAGAAATTAAAATATTAACATGACTAATTCTAAGAAAATCCAAAACAAATTTAGCAAATCCACATAATATAAAGGTTATACCAATAGTACGCAAACTAAATTTATTATTTATAATTTTATAAATCATGTAAATAAAAATAAATAAGAAAGCGATTGTTTCAACAATTTGAACAGGAAATAAGCATGTCCCCGCGGGAGCAACTAGTGAATAATTATAAATTACATGGCCAAGGCCAGCATAAGGAATTCCATAACAACATCCCGCTAAAAAACACCCAGTCTTTCCAATTGCATACATAAGCGGAATTGAAGGAGTAAATATAGATAAGATGTCTTTAAAAGGTCTCCTTACAATGAATTTAAAAGCAAATAAAGCAATTAAAGCGCCAATAGCTCCCCCATAAGAAGTAAATCCCAAATATAATATATCAACATTTTTATATAAAGAATAATTTTGTAATAGCGTTAAAATTTTACCACCCAGAATTATTCCAACATTTTCATAAACCAAAGCAGCAACAATTTCTAAAAAAGAAAAATTAAATTTCTTAATAAAAGAGATCCTGTTGTAATTGCAATTAAAGCACAAAATAAAAATCCAAAGCGAAAAGGAACTAATATTAAATAAAATAGATATAAAGCAAAAAAAACATATTGTCCCAAAGGTTGTTTTATGGGAACACCACAATGTTCGCAAAAATTAGAATCATCAGTAATCTCTTGATTACAATTTTTACATTTCATAAAATTTTCCCCCTTAAATTTATAAAACGATCATAACATAAAAGACATAATTAAGTCTATAAAAACAAAAAAACTTCAAAATCGACAGTAAGTCGAAAGTGAAGCTTTTATTTTATATTAAAATTTTTGCTGAATCTCTATAATTGTAGCAGCATTATTTTTCAAAATATCTAAAAACGCATCTGCAACTTGAGGATCAAATTGAGTACCTTTGCATCTTTCAATTTCTTTCATTGTATAGTCAATATCTAAAGCATTTCTATAAGAACGCTTAGATGTCATTGCATCAAAAGTATCAGCAACAGCAACTATTCTTGCAAAATAAGGAATATTCTCTCCAGCTAATTGAGAAGGGTAACCCCTGCCATCATATCTTTCATGATGGTGTTTAACAATAGGAATAATGTTAGCAAAAATACTAGCATTAGACAATATATGAGCACCAATAGATGGGTGATTCTTAATTTCAGAATATTCATCATCAGTAAGTTTATCATTTTTTAACAAAATAGCATCAGGAATACCAATTTTTCCAATATCATGGAAAAGAGCACCTATACGTAAAGTTTTTAAATCCTCATCAGATAATCCTAATTTTTTACCGATTAAAACAGAATACTCGGCAACTCTGTCAGAATGACCTTTTGTATATACGTCCTTAACTTCAACTGTTCTTCTAAGAACCTCAATACTTTCTAAGTAAGATTTTTCAAGTAATTCATTTGAATAAGAAAGTTCTTTATTAATTTCTTTTATAACATTCATTTGTTCAACAGATTTCAACCCAGATTCAATAAGCAAAAGTAGTTGATCAAACTTATCACTTTTTTCACAATAACCTTGAATATCTAGTTTTTTAATTGTTTCCAATGGAGGAGCTAAATCCTTGTGACCTGTCAATAGAAGGATATATAAATCCTTATTAAATTTACGTATTTCTTCAACTACTTGATCTCCATGAAAAGGAGTCATTATATAGTCAAGAAGCATTAAATCAAAATGTTCATTTTTAACTCTTTCAATTGCTTCTTGTGGATCAGTAACACCTGTTATAGAATAATTATGAAGATATACCTTTAAAGAATCTATAATTCCTATTTCATCATCAACAGCAATTATTTTATACTTAGATTTTTCTTGATCTACAACATTTAATCTCATATATTAGCACCTCACTTTATAACTTATTAATAGGAATTGTAATAATGAATGCGGTTCCCTTATTTTTTTCTGTTTCAAAAGTCATATCACCATGGAAGTGAGCTTTTATATTGGAATAAGACATAAACAATCCCAGACCAGTACCACCTTTTCCTTTTGTGGTAATCATTTGTTTAAATAAGTTGTCTTGAACAACTTTTGGTAGTCCAGGGCCATAATCTTTAACTATCAATTCGATAGTAGTATTATCTCTCAGATTTGCCACTAAGTCAATAAATTCATCAGATTTCCCATCATAAGCTTGTATAGAATTTGAAATCATATTATTCAAAACTTGAACTAAACTATTTATATTACCATTAATTTTAATATTATCATCAACATTATTAGAAACTCTTAAAGTTACTAGTGCAGATTTTAATTCGTGTTTCATTAATATATCAACTTGTTTAAATAAATCCGAAATAGAGAATGGATATACCTGACTATCAGACAGTGTAACAGCTTGACCTTTTACAGCAGTTATTACATCAGACATGTATGATGTATGGTTTTTTATTTTATCAATCCATTCTTGCATATCTTTAGCGATTGCATGATAATCTTCATTCGTAACCATTGGATTTCCAATTGAAGCATCCAGTTCTGCAACTAACTGTGTTAAACCTTCATCTGCTCCAGCAATACTCATTATTGGTGTTTTTAAGTTATGTGCAATTCCTCCTACCATTTGTCCTAAAGAAGCTAAACGTTCACGTTCAATCAATAGATCTTGATTACTTTTTATCTGTTCGATATTTTTTTCTGTTAAAACTTGAATAGAATTATAAGCATTACACAAATCACCAATCTCATCATTTGAAAGAATAGGCAATTTAGACATATTATTAGAAGATTTAGCAATAGCATTTAACGAATCTGTAACTGTTGAAATATCTTTTTGTAGTGAAATAGAGAACATATTTAAGAAAAAAAAAGTTACAAAAATTACAAATAAGAAATCTACTAACAAAAAGATAAGTGTCTCTGAAGAATCAACGGAATACAAAATTCCCAAAGTATAAATTCCTTCTTCAGTAATTACTTTAATTGTAGCTCCTTGAGTATCAATTCCATATCCATCATAAGTATGTCCATTATTCTTAGAAGATAATTGTTTAGTGTATTCAACAACAAATTCGCTTGGATCATGACCTTCAACTGTTAACACAGAACCATCAGGTTTTATAATAAATTTAGAATCTGAATATTCTGATAAAGGAATTTCTGAAAAAGTTTTAATAACTTCGCCAGAATTATAAGATGTGTTTAAATCGAAAGTTTCAATTAAATCTTTATGATAATTATTAAAAAGGTATTCTTCTTTTGTTTTGATAACTTGATTATAAGCTATTAAAGAAGTAAGTAATACACCCATTATAGAAACAGGTAATACTTGTAAGAAAATTTTCTGCTTTAAAGAAACACGTGGTTTCATTTCTGATTTTTCATAATAAGTATCTCTAAGTATCTTGGTATATAAATTTTTAGAAGTAATATATGAAGCAACTGCTAAAAACAAGAAAAACGAAACAAGCAATAATAAAATTTTAAAAATCATTATATTATGATGACTACCTGTTATGGTTAAAACAAAAATGATTCCAATAACAGGAATAATAAGTTCGCCAAAAAATATAAGATAGGGAAGAGAAAAACATTGTTTTCTGATTTTCTGCATTCTAGCATAATCTTTATATTTATTATGATTATTATCTTTATACCACGAATCTATATCTTTAAATAGATTTTTAAAAATTAAAATTAAAATTACAGATGCTAACATAAAAATTGCAAAAATTTGTGCTACAAATGGAATACCAGACATTTGAACATCAAAGTCATTATTAAGTGAATTAGGTGGATAGTTCAAAAGAGTTGGTAAAATACTTGTAATTAATATAACTATAAGAAAAATTGTAGATATATATCTAAAAATAATTTTATTACTTGGTAAATCAAATAAATGTAGTTTCTTCATATTAAAAAATTCCTTTCAAAAAACTATATACATTATATATTAAAAATATTTAAAGACCAAGAGTTGATTCATAATAATTTTATGAAATAATAATTAAGAACCCCTTTACTAAGTTTAAAAAAGTAAAGGGGAGGATAAATAAAAAGTTAAATAAAATTAACATCTTTCATATATTTAATTATTATAGATAAATATTTATTATCAATTTTTTTCCATGTAAAACCTAATTCTTTAAGAATTTTTTGAGTAAAGTCTGACTTAATATTTACAGAAAAATTATAGTCTAAAGACAAATTAGTTGTATTAAAGTCATTAACAATAGCAGAAATCCCATCATTCATGTTTTTAGAGTATTCTAAAATTCTATTTCTGAAATCATCCTCACTAAGAGTTTGAATGTTAAAACCACTTTCTTTTAAAGCTAACACCACTCTTTTTAAAGTAATTAAATTATGATTGTACAAATGGAAAATCTTATTATCGTATTCAGTTGTTTTTGCAAGTAAGACAATAGCTTTAGCACATTCATCGACAGGAGTAAATTCAATTTTTTGATCAAGTAAGTTGCTTGATATAGCATCCAATTTAACAAGAGATTTAATTCTTCCATAAAATGCATTTGCATAAATATTTTTTTGAAATACGCCGTCATAAGTTCTTCCAGAAAGAATACCTATACGTAAAACCTTACCATGAAGTCCTTTTTTCATGAAATCGTAAACAATATTTTCAGATTCAAATTTACTATTAACATATACATTCTCTGTATAATGCTGACCAATATATAAACTGTTTTCTGAAAAATCAACATTTTTAATACTTTGCTTTAACAAATAGTTTCCAGAAACAGAAATTGAGGAAATGTGAATAAATCTCAAATTGTTTTTGTAGGCAAAGTTAACAATAGCTTTAGTGCCGTTTATATTTATATTTTTAAATTCTTCAAAATCCCCATAATGCTTTACAATTGCAGCAGAATGAATAACTGTTGAGATATCCTTGCTAATGCTCTCAGCTTCGTCTGCAGAAATGCCAAGATTAGGTAGAGCAATATCTCCATTTACTACTGAAACACGTCTCTTAAAATCTGAATCCAAATTTTTATTAAAATAAAATTCGTAAGAAGAGAATAGTCTTTTCTTTGAAAAATCAATATTAGCACCTCTTACTAAGCAATAGATTTTAGAGTCAGTTGTAGTTAATAATTGATGCAACACATGAATACCAATAAATCCATTGGCACCAGTTAGAAATACATTTCCTAAAGCATTTTCATTTTTATTTTTTATTGATTCATCCTCATTATGCATAAATTGTGGTAATAACTCAAAAGAAGTTTCAGAAGATAAGGTGTCATTTTTATCAATATATTTTGCAAGTTCATAAATTGTAGGGTACTTATAAAATGTTTGAGTTGTTAAATTAAGCTTTTCACCAAGTAATAGGGATTGAAGTTGAACAATACTCAAAGAGTCTAATCCTAAAGAGATAAAAGGAGTATTAACGTCAACATTTTCTAATCCATTATTTAGAATTTTTAAAATATTTTTTTCTATTAATTTTTCTGTTTTAGTTTTAGCTACTACAATTTTTTCATTTTCACTTATTTTTACAGAAGGAAGAGATTTCCTATCAATTTTTCCATTTGGAGTAAGAGGAAGTTTCTTCATTTTAACAAAGTAAACAGGAATCATATAATTAGGTAATTCTTCGAGTAAAAATGAAACCAATTTTGAAATTATGATATCTTTTGAAGAAACATAATAACAAATAAGAAAATTAGAATTTTGAGCAATAACTGTAGTTTCAGTTATATAAGGATATTCCAAGATTCTATTTTCAATTTCGCCAATTTCAATACGATATCCTCGAATTTTTACTTGAAAATCAGCTCTTCCTAAATGAATCAATTCACCATTTTGTGATAGTCTTGCTAAATCATTTGTATTATAAATTAGTTCTCTTGTATTATATAAATTTTTAATAAAGACTTCCTTATTTAAATCATCTCTTTTATGATAACCAGCGCAAACACCATCTCCACCAATAAATAAATTGCCAGGCACACCTTTTGGAAGAAGGTGATGAGTATATTTATCTAAAACGTAACATGTAGTATTGGCAATAGGTTTACCAATATTAATAATAGAAGTATTTGTTAAATTTTTAACAGTAGACCATACAGCAGTTTCAGTAGGGCCATAAACATTAAATATCTTTGTATTATTAGTATGAGCAACTTTTTTTAAATGCTTTAATAATGTATAAGGAAAAGATTCACCACCAACTAAAATGTCAGTAATATACTTGAAATAAACACAATATTCAACATTAGAAGTTAATTTTTTCATACGAGATGGTGTGGTTTGAATCATATTAACCTTATTTTCTAAACAAAGAGAGTTCAAAAGAATTTGATCATTTTGTTCTTGTTCATTTGCTAGAACAATTGTCATACCTCTTTGTAAAGGAAGCCAACTTTCCAAAACAAAAATATCAAAACAAATAGTTGTAACAGACACGATAGTTTTATCTTTGGAAAAATTAATTTTATTACTCATACCTAAAATAAAATTATTAATATTTTTATGTTTAAGTTTAACTCCTTTAGGTTTTCCTGTAGATCCAGAAGTATATATTATATAAGCGATATCTGTAGATTTATTAATGTTTTCAAGATTTTCAATGCTATTAGCAAATAGAGATTTATCATTTAAGTCAACATTAATAACATTTACAGAAGATTCTGATATGATAGGAGAAAGTTCTTCAGAAGTTAAAACTATTTTAGTCTCACTATTTTCTAACATATATGAGATTCTATCCTTAGGATAATTAAAATCCAAAGGAAGGTATGCAGCTCCAGATTTTAGTACCGCTAGTAAACTAACCATCATTTCAATAGATCGCTTTTGTAAAATTCCAACAAAAGAATTAGGTTTTACACCTGCAGAACGCAAATAATTAGCTAAACTATTTGCTTTTTCATTCAACTCCTTATAAGTAATAGATTTACCATTAGCAATTACAGCAATTTTATCAGGATTTTTCTTCACTTGTTTTTCAATAAAATATTGAATAGTTTTATCTTTTTGATAATAAGTTTTAGTATTATTTAATGCTAATAATGTTTTTTTCTCGTCAGGAGTGACTATTTCAATATCTTTAAGAAGTAAATTTTCATTATCTAAAATTTGATTTAATATGTTAAGAATTCTTTTATGAGAAGCAATAATAGATTTTTCTGTAAACTTAGTAATTTTAAAATCATAAGAAACAATTAAAGTATCGTCATCATTTATATCATGAATATGTATCTGCAAATCATTGAAAATTGCAGAAGGAGAAACCCATTTTGAATAGTAATCAAGTGAATCAGATTTAGTACTTCTAACATTTTGATAAGAAAACAAAATATTATATAAATTTCCAACATCAGAATTATTTTTTCTAATATCTTCCATTAAAAGTTTATATGGATATTTTCTATGTCTAAGAATTGACATGATTTGTACGGCAATGTATTTAGTAAAATCAGTAAAAGAATTTGACCAATCCACGTTAACACAGAAAGGTACAGTAGAAATAAAAAGTCCCGTAGTATTTTTTTCTTGAAAATTATTTCTATTAAGAATTGGAGTACCAAAGCAGAAATGCTTTGTTGAATTAATGCGCGCTAAATAAACAGAATAAACAGACATAAAAAACGCGTAAAGAGAAATATGTTTTTCTGTACAATAATTATTTATTTTATGTAATAGTCCATTTGAAATAACGAAGTCTTTCCTTTTAGCATAAGAAGAAACATTGGAATTATAATTTTTAACTGTTTCTGGAAAAGAAACAGCATCAGGAATAGATTCAAACATATCATTCCAAAATTTTTTATCATCCTCAAATTTAGAACTTTTTTGATAAATTTTCTCAGATTGAATATGGTCAACATAAGAATATGAAGGCATAGTATCTGATAAATCTTGATAATAGTCCATGATTTCTTTAATAACTAGCCCAGAAGACCAAGCATCAAAAATTAAATGATGTGCATTAAGTAAAAAACCACCAGTATTATTTGGAAACCTAAACATTTTAAATTCAAATAAAAAAGAATCTAAACAATTAAAAGGAATATTAACCAAAGTATGTGTTAATCCCTCAACAGCTTCAACGTTTGGAAGCTCAAGAAGTTCAATATCCTTATCATAAAAAGATTCGAAATATTGATATATATCACCATTATTATCTTTAGACAATTTAATTCTAAAGCTATCATTATTCTTTATAAATTTTATCAAAGCTTTTTTAATTTTTTTAAAATCAACATTCTCATTAATTACTAAATAAGCAGCAATATTATTTAGAGGACTTTTATTAAAAAAGCTTTCTTGATCCCAAATTGATTTTTGAGAAAAAGTTAAATCGTATTTTTTATCATTCATCCTCAACACTCCCCATGTGTAATATTATACATAAAAAGTATGTATTTAAAAGAGGTGTTACATAATTTTTAATTAAATGTAACACAAAAAATATAAATGAATAAAAAATTGTTTAAAGGCGAAAATAAATTAAGAAGGTGATAGTGTGTACGAATTGCAAACAGGAAAAAATAAAAGCATATATATTTTAATGTTAATAATTGTTTTAGTAGCATTCTTCACAATTTTGGCATATACACTTTTTATTGATAGCCATGAATATAAATACAGTCAAAATATAGTAGCCACACAAATAAAACACGAAGAAGAGTCAACAGAATTAGAAACTATACTAGAAAATACAACTGAAAGTATAGTAGGAATCTCAAAAATAAAAGATATAGGAACAACAATATTTTTAGAAAAAAGCACAGAGAACCTTAATTTAGGGACTGGGGTAATAATTTCAAAAGAAGGATACATTTTAACAAATCAACATGTAGCTGGTTCACAATATAGTACATGTTATATAACATTGAAAAATGGAGTTACAGATAATGGTGTAGTAGTATGGGCAAGTGAAGATCTAGATTTAGCAATTATCAAGATAAATATAAAGAATTTACCAGAAGCCAATTTAGGTGATTCCGACAATATAAAAATAGGAACAAGTGTATATGCAATTGGAAATCCAGTAGGCTATGAACTTCAACGAACAGTTACATCTGGGATAATAAGCGGAACCAATAGAATAATTAAAACAGAAGATGACAATACAAAATCATATTTAGAAGGATTAATTCAAACAGATGCAACAATAAACCAAGGAAACAGTGGAGGGCCACTAATAAATAAAAATGGAGAAATAATAGGAATAACAACATTAAAGATAGAAGATGCAGAGGGGATAGGCTTTGCTATACCAATAAACATTGTAAAACCAATATTAAAAAAATTAGTTGAAACAGGCAAGTTTGAAGAACCATACCTAGGAATATCAGGATATGATAAAGAAGTAATTCCATATCTAAGTTCAAATATAAATTTTGAAGAAGGAATATATATTGAAGAAATAGATCCACAAGGTCCATTAAAAAATAGTGGGATCCAAACAGGAGATATCATTGAGAAAATAGATGATACCAAAATAGAAAGTATGAACAAACTCAAAGAATATATCTACACTAAAAATATAGGAGATGAAGTTACAATACAAATAAAAAGAAATAACAAAGAAATCCAAGTAAAGGCAAAGCTATCAAAAAGATAGAAAACTTTACATAAAGTTGATAAAAAGCGTGAAACCTGCTATAATAATAGCTAGAAAATTATTTAGGAGGTAAAATATATATGAATCGGAATTATACCAGTAAATTAGTGTTTTGGCTTGGATGGTCCGTGGTATGGATCTTGACGTGTAAGATTCTTGCTTTTGCAGGATACGTCGCAGAGCCAACATTATTTCAGCTGTTAGTTGAATGCTTCTTGAGCATTTTGGCAGTGGAAATAATGTGTTATCACATACCGCTAAGAATCATCTTAATTGCATTGGTGACAATTAAGATGTTACTCAATTGGGGATTCGTAAGTGTAATAATTTACATCTTGAACTTGGTGTTATATGTAATTACGAAAAGACTTACTAAAAAGAAGACTAAGCGCAAGAGCCCAACAATTGAGTGAACTCGTAGCAACAATCATATATAACCAAGAGAGGTGGCTACACCTCTCTTTTTCTTATGTTAAAACATAAAGAATATAGACAGAAAATAAATGAAAAACGTACGACAAAAACAAACAAAAATAATCGTAATCTTCGAAAGAAAAACATAATAATTTGTAAAAAAATAAAATTCAATAATATCAAATGTCAAATTTTGTCGAATTCCATAATATGAAAAACGTTGACATTTAGCACAATAGAAAATATATTTAAATCAAGGAGGTACATATGAGAAAATTTTATGCAGGTATTGTGCTAAATAAAGAAGAACTTAAAGAAAGTAGTTGTAATCGTATAGAACTGGAATATTATAAAATCTCAAAAAAGTGCCAAAGAAATGTCGGTAAAAAAACAAACTTGTATGGAATAGAAATAGTAAAAAAAGAATATTTCGGAAGGCGACATTTAAAAGAAAAAGAAAACATATATAACATAACCAATGATGAAACAGTAATAGATAACTTACTACAAGTATTGAGGAGAAATAAAGTAACACCAGTAAGTTTAAACGATGTAATAGAAGAAGTTTTATAAAAGCACATAGGTAAAGCGCTACATAAGTGGTGCTTATTTTTTTGCACCACAAACAGTTCATTTACCTTTAACACAAATTATGATATACTAACCTATATTTAAATAAAGAAGGTGATGAAAACGGGAAGAAGATATAAAGAAGAGATAGATGAAGATATACCAAAATCAGTAGCAAAAATGATGAAAAATAAAAAAAGAAAAGAAATAGAAGAACCAGAAAAGAAAAAACATCCAAGGCTTAAAAAATTCATAATTTTTTTAATAATTGTAATTCTAATAATATTAATAGCAAAATTAGTTATTGCAACACATAGATGGAAGACACTAGCCAAAGATATGTTATTAAATGAAAATTCAATAGTAAAAGATACTGATGGAAATATCATAGCAACATTAGGAGACGAAAAAATAAAAAATAAAATTTCATCAAGTCAAATGCCAGATAATTTAAAAAATGCATATATTGCAATAGAAGATGAAAGATATTATTCACATGGGGGAGTAGACATTAAAAGGACCACAGCAGCAATAGGTTCATACATAATACATTTTGGTTCATCATCATTCGGAGGAAGCACAATCACACAACAGCTTGTAAAAAATATGACAGGAGACTCTTCAGATAAAGTTTCAAGAAAAGTAAATGAATGGTGGAAAGCATGCACATTAGAAAGCTGTGCTTCAAAAGAAGAAATTTTGGAAGCATACTTAAATACCATATACGTTGGACCAAATATATATGGTGTAGAAGCAGGTTCAAAATACTATTTCAGCAAATCAGCCAGTGATCTAAGTCTTGCAGAATGTGCATTTTTAGCAGGAATAAATCATTCACCTAATTCATATAACCCGTTTTCAGAAAATATAGATACTGGTAAAATAAAAAAGAGAACTAAAACAGTTCTTGATAAGATGAAAGAATTAGGAAATATAAGTAATGACGAGTATGAACAAGCAATTAATGAAGTAGAAAATGGTTTAAACTTTCAAAAAGGAAAACTAGAAGCAGGAAGTGGAGTATATTCATATCATACAGATGCATTGATAAACGAAGTAACAGAAGAAATTGCAAATAAATATAAAATAACAAAAACATTCGCAAATAACTATTTAGAAAATGCAGGAGCAACAATATATAGCACACAAAATTCAAAAATACAAACAGAAATAGAAACAGAATTTGAAAAAACAAAATATCAATTAGCTTCAAAAACAGGAGGAGATCCATCTCAAGCAGCAATGGTAATAATGGATCATAAAACAGGATATGTTGTAGGATGCGCAGGAGGATTAGGAAAGAAAACAACAGCAAGACCATTAAATAGAGCAACACAAAGTGTGAGACAAACAGGATCAGCAATGAAACCAATAGCAATTTTAGCACCAGCATTAGATAAGAAAATAATAACATGTTCAACACTAGTTGATGACACAGAGAAAGACTTTGAAGGTGGCTATCATCCAGAAGATTATAATAAGCCACTTGGACAAATAACAGTAAGAAGAGCAGTAGAATCTTCACAGAACGTGCCATTTGTTGAAATACTAGAAGATTTAAAAACAAAAAATTCAATAAAATACATGAAGAAAATGGGAATAACAACACTAACTGAAAAAGACGAAAACTTATCTTTAGCCTTAGGAGGATTAGATAAAGGAATCAGTCCATTAGAAATGGCGGGAGCATATAGCACAATAGCAAATGATGGAGAATATATTGAACCAACATTTTATACAGAAATAGAAAGAAATAATGGAAAAAAATTAATAAAATCAAAACAAAAGAAAAAAAGAGTATTCTCAAAAGAAGTTGCATATGTGTTAAAAGAATTATTAACACAGCCAGTAGTAGGAACAAATGGAACAGCAACATACTGTAAAATAAATGGAGTAGATGTAGCTGCAAAAACAGGTACAACAGATGAGAATTATGATAGATGGTTATGCGGATTCACACCATATTACACAGCAACATGTTGGTATGGATATGATAAAAACGAAACAGTAGAATTTAATAAAAGAAATCCAGCAGGTTTGATTTGGGCAAATGTAATGACAAGAATTCATTCAGGACTAGCATCAGCTAGATTTGAAAAACCAAGCAAAGTTGAAGTAGCAACAATATGTAAAGAAACAGGTCAACAAGCAACAACAGGTTGTACAGACACATATACAGAATATTTTGTAAAAGGAACAGTACCAAGAACATGTGAAGTTCACTCAGGAAGCCCTATCGTAACAGATGATTATGATAAAGATTCAACATCAGGTACAATAAATGGAAGTGTTAAAGAAATAGATGCAGAAGAACCACAAAAAGATACTGAACCAGTAGAAACACCTAAAACAGAAAACACAACAGTAACAAGAAATGAAACTAATACAACGAATACTATAAAAAAAGATAATACATCAAATACAATAACTAATACAACAAACACAACGAATTCAACAAGCCCAATACCAACACCAAGCAATAGTACAACACCAAGTCCTTCTGCAACGCCACCACAAACAAATACTATAGAAAAAGATGAAGAATAATAAATAAAATAGTACACCTCAAATATCCAGAAAAAATCTAATATTTGCAGGTGTATTTTTTTGGAAAAAATTAATATAATAGCTATGAAATTGCAACTAAAATTAAAAATAAAAACTCTTATATATGAAAAATATATGCATATATCAAATAAGGGGGAAAAGATGGAAGAAATAACAAACTTGGTAAATAAAGCAAAAAGAAATGATTATGAAGCTTTTTGTAAACTTATTGAAATAATAAAAAATGACTTATATTTAATTGCAAAAACAAGATTAAAAAATGAAGAAGATATAGCAGATGTAATTCAGGAAACAATTATTACTTGTTATAACAATATTAAATTTCTAAGAAAAGAAACATCATTTAAACCTTGGACAATTAAGGTATTAATAAATAAATGCAATAAAATGTACAAAAACCCCAATAATATAAATATTTCAATAGAAAGCAATAGCATCAATGAGTACTTAGGAACAACAGAAAATAATGATGAAAAACTGAATTTTGAGGATTTAATAAAAGATTTAAGTTCTGATGAAAAGCTTATTTTGACTTTATATTATTATTCCAGATATACAACAAAAGAAATAAGCAAAATTACTAAAATAAAGGAAAATACAATAAAAAGTAAAATAAGTAGAGCAAAAGAGAAAATATACAAAAAATATGGAGGTATAAATGTATGAGAAATATAGATGAATTACTAAGAGAAGCTTGTAAAGAAAAAATAGAAATACCTGACAAAATCAATTACAGAATAACTAGTACATTAAATGAGTTAGATAGGTCAAAACATTTAAAGATTTATATAAGAAAAATATGTACATTAGTAGCAAGCCTAGTAATAATATTATTTGGAGGAATATCAGTTTATGCAGCTCTGGGAGGAAAAATAGATGGAGAAAATGTATTTGAATGGATTGGCATTAAAGTATCAAATAAGCAGTATAATGAATACAAAGAAAAAGTAGAAGAACAAATATATTTAGAAAATAATACGGATGTCACACTAGATTCAACATTTTATGATGGAGAATTAGCAATTTTAGAGTTTAACGTGAAATTAAGCGAAAAAGATAAGGAATATCTAAATATAGGAGAAACAGTTGTAACAGAGGAATACATAAATAAAAAGACTGAAGATAATACAATTGATGTATTTATAGATGGAAAACAATTGACACCAGAGAAAGTAAAAGAAATAGAAATTGAAGAACATAAAGATGAAAAAATTGATAAAATATGGCTTTCAATAAACAATAAAGAAACAGTAGATAAAAATGGAAATAAATACATAGAAGCAGCACATAACAATAATAGAATAATAATAAATGACACAGAGTATTACCTTAGACAAAATGCACAACAAAACATCAAAAAAATTAATGATTATGAATACAAAGTCTTTCAAACATATTTCATACCCCAAGAAGAATATAAAGATAACGATATATTAAATTTTACAATAGATAGCATGGATGTATTACCAGATAATAACCAATTAGGGGAAAGTCAAAAAAGAATTCATATATCTGATAACTATAAAATACAAGTTAAGAAAAACGAAAGAATTGTGCAAATAGATAATATAAGTGTAACAACAAGTGACAAAAAAATGTTTCAAAAAGTTGACTATGTAGCAACATCACCAATACAAACAACGATAAAAATAACTACTAAACTTAGTAATATAGATTACAATGAAATAATAAATACAAATAATAATAATTATATCAGTAATATAAATTATGAAATATATGATGAAAATAACAATGCATTATCATTTTATAAAATAGAGTTGAGTAAAAAGATAATATATTCAGATGGAAAAAAAGAAGAATTGGAATTAGATGAACCAATAGCATCTGAGGATTTGAAAGATGCTGAAATAGAGTTAACACAATATATAATATGTGAAAAAAATACTAGTGCATTAACAATAAATACAGTTAATGACCAAAACACAGTGCTTAATAAATTGAACATTAAATTAGAAGAATAACTAAAATATTATTAGAGATGCTTTCTAAGAGAAGTGATACTAAACGCAAGTTGACATAAAAGATGAAAGACGATATAATAATTATATTGACACAAAATATCAAGCAAGTGTCTGAGAAGAAAACATATCATATAGACTGAAAGGATGATCACGATGGGAAAATTACGGAAAAAAACAACACAGAAGCTGATATTACCGATTGGAGATGAGATGTACAAAAACAGGATGATGGATCCTGCAATCACGGCGTTAGCAGTTGATGCAGATAAGTATCCCAATGCTATTGACTATGTCAATCTCTATCTGGAGTTACTGAGCATAGATCGCTTAAGTATTGGCAATCAGGCTATTTTGGCAAGCCCCTACATTGCGGAATTCAAAATCGCAGATCTGGAGGCAATGATCAAAAAGATTCCTGACAAAAAGCTTCAGAAGAGGCTGAAAACCTTTTTCAACTTGGACAATACGGGGAGAAGACATTATCTTCGTACCATCTATGAAAAAGATATTGCTACTGTTCAGATGGCAAAGGAGGCTAGCGAAGCACAAAAGTATCTGACCACTATTGAGAGCATGTATGCGTATAGCGCAAGCATGAAAGATATCGTGGACAAGATTGCAAGCAAGGTACATGGAAATGCAGACAATGTCACCAAGGCAAAGTATGCACATGTGTACTACAGGTTCTTTTCTGAAGGCCAGTTCATTCCTTACTATGATGATGAAAATAGTAAAGAAACAACTCACGTCAGAAGGGATGGCATTCTGTCTGATATCCAGATGGAAGAAGAAACTAAGATGGTATCTTATCAGTCGATTGGAATGTTGATTGATGAATGGTCTCTCTTCTTTTCTAAGATGCCGGATAACAATCTGATCATGGAACTTATCGAAGCAATGCTGAAAGACCTGGACTCTGAAGATGAGGAGTTCATTCGTAAAGAAGCACAGCTTACAAAGGAAGCCATTAAGTTCCAGCCAACATACAGGGAGATCAGAGAACGTAAGGAGCACATCTTTGCCAAAGGTGAGTGGTTAGTAAATGATTTCATGAGACATGATAGTCTCAATGAAATGTATGCTAAGGACATTCGAGAACTGTGTAAACTCTACAGGAAATACAAGGAGAACTACGAATGGAAATCTGAAGAAACTGTTCAGATGGAGGTAGTTATTCCTTCCAAGGGCAAAATTATGGTCACTATTCCGACTTTCGGAATGAAGAGGTTTTTCAAGGATGAGTTCGAGATGATCGCATTCTTAAACCTCATGGCATATCTGAAGAAAGAAGACTTTGTTTATCACAACAAAGCTCTTGCTAAGTATGATTTCTTCGAAATCTTGGGAATGTAAATATGTCCTAAAACTTGCACACGCCAGGAAAACAATATTCCTGGCGTGTTTTCTATTATTAAATAAAAAAGCGTTTAGGATTGCTCCTAAACGCTTGGTGCACCTGGAGGGATTCGAACCCCCGACCTTCCGGTTCGTAGCCGAACGCTCTATCCAGCTAAGCTACAAGTGCGAATTGAACATTACAATTATAGCAAGTTTATAAGAATAATTCAAGATATAAATTATAAAAATATAAAGTCATTTTTCAGTAGTAACAGAAAAGTGTCATAGAAAAACCGAGAACATAGTGAATTATGCTCTCGGTTTTTTCATTCAGCAAAAGCTTCTGAAGGTATCATATCTGATAACAAGTTTCAGAACAGCTTTTGTACCAAGCTCGGGTTTAATAATTGCCAAATAAGGCTTGAAATCCGAATCGAAAGGTGTAGGCTTAACGAAGTCTACAAAGTAAAACACCTCTGTATCAGCGAGCCTTTGCCAGTCACTATCTTTTGCAACAGCCTCATTAAAAGCTCCTTCGAGGCCAAAACTTTCTACAACCCGGAGAATTGCTGCTTTTTCTTGTTTAGTATATTCCTCCTTTTGGTCATGTAAATAAAATTGTGCATCGTTTAAATAATCGTGAAAGTTTTTCATATGTTCTCCTTTCCAGTCAAATCGACGGTTACACTAATATTATAGCATACTTTACATAAAAAATCAAAAAGACGATTTTTAATCATATAAAGCAATAGAAAATAACATAATAACCTTCAAACAAGTAATAGAAGCAACAAAGCAGTTTACAAATTTACATAATTATGATATACTAATTTAGCACTTAAATTTAGGAATGGAAATGAATGGCGTAGTATTATTAAACTATGTTAATGAAATTCCAGTAAGTGTATATCGTTTTTTTAAAGGAGGACTTATTATGAAAGACATCAAAAAAACGAGCACCTTGGAAAACAAGGTAAAGGGATTAACCAAAAGAAATGACCTGGAAGGGTTAGCACGGCTCAAGTATTCGTATGCAGATACTTTTTTCTATCCAAAGGATGAAGAAGTAACTAAGTACAAGAAGGTACTTGAAGACCTGGAGTTGGTAGCAAGTAGCAAAACTATTTATGCAGTTGGTGGCAACTCCTGGCAGCTTCTTTCGGCTATTCTGGATTCCGTTGAAGGTGCAGAGATCGTCTACAACACGATTGCAAGATATGCACCGCAGGAAGCAATTGTTTTCGTTGACAAGGAAGCAGAAGAATTTTCTACTGAAATGATTGACGGAAATGTTTTTGCGGTATTCCCTGCATATACATTTAAACCTTTGAAAAAATAAATACATAGTATTTCCCCGGCATGAAACATTGCCGGGTTTTTCTTACTTTAAGGTAAGTATAAAAAAGATTTATATTTTAGAATTGAAACAACAAAAGTTATTTGAAAACTTGATTATTTTATAAATTTTATATACATTAATATATAGAAAAAAGAGAAAGACAGTAAACCATACATGCAAAATAAAAGGAGAAAATTGTGAAAATAGTATTTTGTGGACCTCCACATTCTGGAAAGAGTGTACTTATTGCTAATTTAATAAAAAAATTACCTTCAGATGGATACACAATAGTAAGAGCATGTCCTGATGGAGAAGGAGTATGGTCTAATAATGCCAACCAAGCTGAGATAAGGCTGGTAAGAAAAAAAGGAGAATTTACAAAAGAATTTATAGAAGATACCTGCCAAACAATAGATAAGCAAACGTCACCAATAGTAATTGTAGATGCAGGTGGAATAATTTCAAGTGAAAATTCAGAAATCTTTAAACACTGTGATAGCTTTTTAGTAATAAGCGGAGATAAAAAGGCAAAAGAAAATTGGATGCAATTTGGAAAGAGTATTGGACTAAATTGCGTTGGGAGTTTTGATTCAAGCCTTGATGGAAAAGAAAAATTATATTCAGAAAGACCATATATACAAGGAAATTTAGTTGGATTAGAGAGAGGAACAACATTACTTAAATCACTACTAATAAGCAAATTAGCCAAAGATTTGATAAAAAGAAGTAAATATATAGAAAAAACAAAAGCGAAAATACCAGAAGAATCAACGCATACCGTTATAGATGATATGGATATAGGATTTGAACTAAACTATGGTGTTCATCTTGGCAACGTAGATGGAATGAACTTGAAAAAAGTAAAATGGAGCGAAGAAGCAGTACATCAGATATACAATCTAATTTCACAAAAAATTGAAAAGGGAGAGCAAGTACGAATACAAGGAGTTAGAGCTAATTTTGTTTTAACAACTTTGTGCAAAGCTTTAGCAAAACAAGGTGCAAAATCTATTGAAATTTATGATGCTAGAACTAAAAAATATGTCCTAATAAAAAATTTAAAAAAGAAGAAAGGCATACAGCAGTCATCAGAATTAGAATATCATGTTTTAGAAAACGAAAAAAACGCTTTTTTAGATGTAGATATAACAAAAGATCAGTATTCAGTAGATGATATGAAAGATTATATTTTGCCAAAAATAAAAAGAGAAAAGAATCTTTATTTGTCTGGAAGAATACCACATTGGCTATTAGCATCAATAGTTAATAGCTATGATACAAATAAAATATATACATTTCAGCCAGGAAAAGGATTCACGTGCATATCATCAGCAAATGAAAAAGAATTAGGAGAATTAGTAACAGGTCCGGAAGGAATAGACATAAGTAAATACTATAAAGATAAAAAAGAAAAAGGCAAAACAAATTTACCAGCAATAATAAAAAGACAAGGAATTATATCAAGAATAAAAAGAATGATGTCTGGTAAAGAAAATAATAAAAAATACATAGATAGCACAATAATGTCAGAGGTAATTAAGGCAGGGAATATATATAGATTTGAAAAAGATGAATTTTCATCAAGAATTAAAGCAATTGTTTCATCCAAATCAGTTGTATCTGAAAGAGATAATAAAAGAAATAATAAAGAAAAGAAAAAAATAAAAGATGAAAACGAACATTAAATAGGAGGAAAAAATATGAATGCAGATTTAGAATTATATCGTGTTTTTTGTGAAGTAGTAAAACATAAAAATATATCCAAAACAGCTGAAAGTTTATACATTTCACAATCAGCAGTAACACAAGCAATTCAGAAATTAGAAACATTGCTAGGAGGAAAAGTATTTTACAGAAGTAAAAAAGGAGTAGAACTAACAGAGGAAGGTAGAAATTTATACGAATACATAAAAAATAGTATAGAAACAATGAGCAATGCAGAAAATATCTTTTCTCAATATACAAATCTTGAAAAAGGAAAAATAAGAATTGGAGGAGGAAACTCATTAATAAAATCATTAATCTTAACTCCAATGATAGAATTTACTAAAAAGTATCCAGGAATAGATATTACAATAAATAGTGGAATGACAGACACATTAATTCAAAAATTAGCAAACGGTGAATTAGACTTACTTGTACTAAATTTGCCATATGATGTGAATAAATATTCAAATATTGAAATAACACCATTAAAAGAGTCAAAATACTGTTTTTTCTGTAGTAAAAAATATGCCAAAGAACATAATATAAAAGAGCTAAACGATTCAGAAGAGTACAAGTATATATTTCCAAAAACATATTCATCAAAAAGCAGAATATTAGGAGAATACCTAAAAGAAAATAACATAGAAATAAACTCAAACTACGAAGTATCAAGTTCATCAATTATGAAAAAAATGGTTATGAATGATATTGGAATTGGTTTTGCCAAGTTAGAAGCGGTAGAAGATGTTTTAGATGAAATAAAAATTATAAAGAAAATAAGTCCCAAAGATGCTAAGGAAGGAATTGCAAAACTTAGCAAAACAATGACAAACAGAGCAACTTTAGAATTGAAAAAAGAGATTGAAGAATATTATAAGCAAAACTAATAAATAAAATAAAAAATATTAATTTTACGAATGATAAAATGAGATATACAATAGGTAAAAATAAAATATAGAAAGGATAATGAAGATGATTGAATCATACAAAAAGGTATTAGAAATGAAGTTAGCAGCAACAAATGATTTAAAAGAAGATATGAATCAAATAGATAAAATTCTATATGATGATAAAAATTTTATTATCAAAAAGCTTATTGCATATTTGAAACAAGAACTCCATGCCGACTATACTCAATACACAATCGAAGATTATGATGGAAATAGAGTAGAGTTGCTTGCAAAAAAAGATAGTAAATTATTTCAAAAAGAAATTGCAGATCACGAGTACCTTGAATGTAATGCAGAAGAATTGATCGATAGCAGGCTAGTAGATAATACAGATGAGATAATAATAGTTGAATTAGATTCAGAATCAGCATTAATTGACTTAAGTTATTTGTGTGAATCATTGGAATATAATTATTTATCCTATTCAACAGAACTAAAAGAGAAATTATCAATATTTATGGAGTATGTTATAAGTAAAAAAATAATATAAAGTTGTCATTAGAAATCTTAATGACAACTATTAATAATATTAATTTTACTTATGTAAGTTATGGTGCTATACTATAAACATACCAAGTAAATAGAAGAATTCTCAGTTAAGGCCCTCGTAATGAGGCAGAAAGGACAAAGACAGTATGAAAATGGAAGACATCTTAAAAAACAAAGGGATTGAATTAAGAAAATGTTTTGGAACTCGGAAAGTGATGCAGTTTCGCTCCTATGATGAAAAATCAATTGTTGGTGTTGAAATCTACGAAAATACTTCAGAAATAGGAGTTCACGTATTAAAGGGAAATTGCCCATATGTGACCAATCTCTTTACAGCACTTTTGGCAGACAAAGATGTTAGAAAGCTGATCTTAGAGTATCAGGAAAAAGGAAGAGAAAAAAGTTACAAGATGTGGCATACATCAGGAATGTCTGGAAGAACGGATTATTTCATCACCACCGGTAATAGTGTAGGCGGATTTACAGTTCCAAATACGAAACATCTGTTACATGTCTCTTGCGCTGACAAACTCAATGAAGGTTTCGGCGACAGAGAAAGCAAAATGTATATAGGTGACTTCGTGGAATTGGTTGCCTATATGGGATGGACTATTCAGGGAATAAGTCCGAAAAAATTGAGAAAAAAAAGCGGCGTTAAATATATTCGTCCGCACTATGTTGAAGAAACATGGGGCGGGGAGTATAGAGAAGATGTAACAAATCTTCTGTAACACCGTGATCTAAACTCACATGGAGGTGCATGAAAATGCAAATAAAGTAAATGTATATGAGTTTAGAAAAAAAGAAGGCTACCATTGTAATGGTGGCCTTTTTTGACTAAAAATATTGAAAAAAAAGAAGCATATAGATATAATAAAAAAAAATAAAAAGGAGGAAAAATGAACGAAAAAAAAGAAATTAAAATTAGTCTTTCAGCAATAATCATAATAATAGCAGTAATTTTAATATGCATTATGGGAGTTTTCCTATACAAATTGAATGACGAAAAAATAACTGAAGAAGAAAAAAATGAAGGACTAAATAATGAGATTGCAGCATTAAAAAATGAAACATCAAAAGAAAGTACAACTAATGAGACATCGTCAGAAGAAAAAAAAGAAACTGAAGAAAAAACAATAACAAAAGATGAAGCATTAGAAAAAGCTACTGAAACATACACAAAAGCATATAATATGTTTCATTCAGAAGATGTAGTAATTCCAGGCGAATATAATGTTACAGGTGAAAGCAAATTAGGATATAAAATCAACATAAAAGAACTTGAAAATGTATTTTCTGAAAGAGCTATAAAAATAATCAAAGAAAAATTAATAGAAAACAATGGCGAGTATTATGATATCAAAACAGATGAAAATACAGCAACATTTTTTGAAACAACAGATGTAACTTCAATATTTAGTGCAGTAGATTCAGGAATCAGAAAGCTATCAATCATAGAATATACAGACAACTACATTATGGCAAATGGAAAATTTGAAGGAAATGAACATTCTGACGCAGAAGATGTAGGACATAACATTGGATTTATAAAAGAAAACGGAAAATGGTTAATAGACATATATGAATAAACATATATGATTATATAAAAATTACAGAATAAAAATGCGAAGAAATTTTAGTCTTCGCATTTTTATTAATTATGCATTTTTATTCATTATATAAGGATGAACATGAACAACAGCCTTATCCACTTTATCAAGAGCTTCAACGTCTTTTTCTAAATGATTAGCAAGTTCATGACTATCATAAGTACTCATATTACCATCTACTGCAATAGTAAAAACTACTAAATATTTATATCCAACTGGAGCAGAATAAATATTATAACAATTTTTAATAGCATCATGACTTTTTACTAATGCCATAATTTCATCAGTTGTTTTTTCATCGAGAGAAATATCCATTAAGACATTATAACTTTCAATAAATATTTCCAAACCAGAAATAAAAATCCAAATAGAAATACCAATTCCAACAACACCATCGACCCAGTATATACCAATCAAGCCAAATAGAATTGAAATAAGAGTAAAAGTTGTGACAATACAATCATTTCTATGGTCCTTATAATTAGATTTCAAAAGGATGTTATCATATTTTTTAAACATTGACTTAGTATAAATAAACAAACAAAACTTAGTGATTATTGTTACAATACAAACAATAATTAAAAAATAAGAAAATTCAAAATAAGAACGTTTTATAAGGCTTCCGAATAGAATCAATTAAAAGTTTGGCAGAGACTACTATCATAGAAATACTAATGAAAAGAGAAAAAATATATTCAGCTTTACCATGTCCAAAATTATGATTACTATCTCTTGGTTCACTAGAAATTTTATTTCCAATAAAGGTCATTAAAGAGGCCACTATATCAGAAGCGCTGTTTACACTATCAGCAATCATTGACTGACTATGAGTAAAAAAGCCAATAAAACCTTTTATAATAAGCAAAAATATATTTCCAAATATTCCAGCAAGTCCAGCCTTTTTAATATCATTATATTTATTTTCCATTTTTAAATCCTCACTTTAAAATATTAACCTATATCATAACATATAACCCAAAATTTTCAATACACCATAAATAAAGAGTAAAAATGTGCAAACCCTCTAATTCATTGATTTTTTAGCGATTTTGATATAAAATATTTGTATTAAAATTTAAGGAGGCGATTTTATGATGTTACAGACTACATCTCAAAAGCTAGTAAATGAAATGGTCCGGATAAACAAGGAACAGTCACGAACTAGCTGCAATGTTGCAACATTAATTGACGCACTATTCAACATCAGAGACGAAGAAAATGATTTTGCAAATTTATTTTATATCTATTTTGAAAAACAGTTAAAAATCAAAACAGATGTAATAGATTCTGCAATCTCTCAGCTCGATGGTAAATCAGAAAATGTAACTAGTTCAAAAATCACATTTGAGATTGATGAAGAAGGAGGAACCATAGAAATCGAAAGTGACGAAGAACTGAAAAAAGTCATTTGTTCTGTCGATAAAATTATTGCAGAAAATGATAAAAAATACGTCATTCCAGATTATTTCATGGTAGCACTTTTTGAATCTGAATCTCAGACAATGAGACGCTTCTTGAAGAAAATAAATGCCAACTATATGGAGGCAAAAACGTTCTTCGAGAGAGAAAAAATCTTTGGTTACGAAATTGTACCTTTTGAACTTAGCAGTTTTGTTAAGTACAAAAACCCTGACTACAAGAACATAGAATCAGATATTGTAGGAAGAGAAAAAGAAACCAAAGAGATTTATCGAATCATGTTAAAATCCAGCAAACGGAACGTTATCATCTACGGCAAAGCCGGAGTAGGTAAAACCGCTGTTGGAGAAAAATTTATTTATGAAATAGCAAATGGATTGTGCCCAGCACGATTTGCTAAATTCAAAGTATTTGAGATGAGTGTGAGACATTTCATACTCAATTGCGAAGACTCAAGACAAGCAAACGAAAAGATGAACTCACTTTTGGACTTTCTCAGCAAGCAGAAAGATGATATTATTCTGCTTATTGATGAAATTCAGACAATACTCGGAAAAGGAGGATTTTTCGATCCGAAAAAACTGGACTTGTCAACAACTTTAAAACCTATCCTGGCTAGAAGTGATGTGAGAATCATTGGAATCACAACATCTACCGATTACTACAGTAGTTTTTTAACTGATGCAACACTTTCCAGAAGATTCGAGGGAGTAGAAATCGAAGAACCTAAACACAAGGAAATCTTCGATATGATTATTCCAAGAGTCAGAAAGATGGAAAAGAAAAAAGGCGTATCAATTTCTGATGAAGCAATTCAGCAGTGCATTTGGTACGCAGCATGTTTTGAATACAACAAATCAAATCCAGACAAGAGCATTGACGTAGTTGACAGAGCAATGGCCAATGCAGAACTTGAAGACAGAAACTATGTAACCAAAGATGACATAGTCAACGTTTTCAGAATCTCATTTAAAAGATGGGACAACATGGCTGAAACAGTTAAGCTTTCAACAGCTTATCATGAGGCTGGACACTACGTTATTGGAAGAATTGTCAACAGCGGAGTATATGAAATCCTTGCGGTATCAATATATCCAACAGACGATTACAATGGTATAAACGTCTTTGAATATAATGAGGAAGTTACACCAGTCACCAACAGAAGTTTCTACTTAAACAGTATGGCACTTGATTTGGGAGGCAGAGCCGCTGAGGAACTTGTATTCAATGATATTAATAGTGGAGCATCGGAAGAACTGTGTAATACCACCGAAACAGCTAAAACCATGATTATGGAATATGGCCTCGGCGGAAAAGTAAGTAAAAACAGATACTATTTTGATTTTGATATGGGAGTAGGAAGTGGAGAAGATGCAGATGAAATTAGTGATGAAGTAGACAAGGTTATCGAAGAAGCATACAAACTGTCAAAAAAATATTTGACAGAAAACAGAGATTACCTTGATGCAATCGCAAAAGCATTAGTATCTAATCAGATTCTCATGAGAGAAGAGTTGGATCAGATATGGGCCAAAGTTACCGAAGCAAGAAAAAGAAAGGAAGCTAGAAGCCACGGTCGCTCTTACCAGAAGAAATTAAAGAACACTGAAAAAAGAAGTATCGTCAAATCAGATATTAGAACACACATTAAAAAAGGAAAGAGAGTTGCAAAGCGCATAAGAAAAGAAATGGCAAAAATGTTTAAATGACGTTTCTGCATATATCGCCCAAAAAAGTAATTAAATAATCAAAAAGGGACTCGACTAATTTAGTCGGGTCCTTTTCAAATATATAACTCTCTGATAAATGCGAAACATTTTCAATATGTAATTATAATTTTGTTTCACATTTTTTTTATTTCTATAAATTAGAAAAAAAATATACAAATATTGCAAAAAAATTGTAAAAATATTGAAAAAAATATAAAAATATATATAATAAATTTAGCAATTGATGATAACTAAAATTAGTGAAAATATTGCAATAAAAACTAGACTAAAATAGTTGTGCTTTGCCAAAAAGGAGGAGAAAATTATGAAAGATGAAAAGAAAAGTGAGATCATTCCTCAAGATTCGACAGAAGAAAATATAATGAAAAAGGAGAAAAAAACAACTAAAGCAAATAAGAAATTTAATATAGGAAAAATTATATTAATTATTTTACTTATAATACTTATTTATATTGTATTATCAACAGGCAGGAAGATGATTATATTAAATAATTTAAGTAAAAACGTTTTGACATATATAAATAGCTCTAATGCATATGTAAAAATATCTGGTGACTTAACTAATGGCTATGAGTATATAGAAATGTACAAAAAAGAAGATACAATAAAAAATTTTTCAAAAATGAATGAAAAAGATGTATTTATAACAACAATAGAAACACCTAATGAATTTAAATACTATATTGATACTCCTGAATATAAAAAATTAAGAGTCGTAAATGATGGAATTCATCAAAAAGAAATAATAGAAAATCCAATTTTTTATTATGGTACATTTTGGGATAAGTTCGTAATAGCAATGTTTACTAAAATTGATACTGATAAGGTAAATGGAACGGACTGTTATGTTTTAAGTTCTTCTGATACATCAGCATTTTCAAACTGTTATGGCACTTACGAGGGAAAATCATATGTTGAAAAAGACACTGGATTACTTATAAAGAAAACTACTTTAAGAGATGAAAAAGAATGTGTAACTAATTATGAATATAAATTTAATGAAAATACAGATAAAGATATGGAAGAACCAGATAGTTCACAATATGAAATTGAAGAATAAGTGAAATTATAAAAATATAATTGTCAAAATAAAAACACTCTCTATCATAGATAGAGAGTGTTTCGTAATGTGAGGATATTTTGCCAAAAAGTTATTTAAATAAAATTTGATTAATATATGAACACTTAAAATAACCAAATACCAGTCCAACCATCTAAATCATCGCCAGTAACAAAAATTCTAATTGTATAAGTACCTGCTGGATAAGACGGATCATATAAACAATGAATATTGTTTATACTAGTATTTCCATGTAAAATACAAGTATTTAACAATTTGTCTTGATAATATACATATACAGTAATAATACTTGATGAACTGTAATTTTGTGTTTGGACAGAAAATTCTTTTATTGACTTATTAGAATAGCCACTAAAAGATTTAGTATTAATAGTTGCTGATGTAGTACCACTTGTTGTGTGAATATTTTTATATGGAATACTTGCTGCTAGGGCAGTATTCGAAAAAAATCCACAAGTAAACATACAGATTAATAGGATTACAAAAATTCTTGATATTTTTTTCTTCATTATAAATCCTCCACACAAATTGCAATCCTCACATTACTGTTGCTAAAATAGAATTATGATAAAATTAACGTATACTATTTTAGCAATTTATCACTTTTTGTAAATTGACGTATACACAATATATGTCAATACATAATATGGAAAAAATGAAGCAATACAAATATTTACAGAATTAAAAGAATATACAATATACAAAACATAAATGATTACTAATACAATTCACTCAAATAATTAGTTAACAATGAAGTGAATCTAGTGAATTTTTGCTGTCCTTCAAAATAAAAAAAGAAAAATTTTAAGAAAAATTGCAAAAAAAATAAGAGAGTTTAAAAACTCTCTATAATTGGTCGAGGTGCTTGCCAATGCTACTACTCTTGCAAGTGGTTTGTTATTTTTTAAGGAGCAAAAACAAGAGCAATAATAATATTAATAAATACTTTTAGATAATTATATGTAATATAAAAACGTAATTTTGTATAAAATATATTGATTAGATTAAAAATAAATGTTATGATTTATACAAATTCCGATTACTATTCGGAATTTGTATAAAGGAGGTACGTATGGCAACTAATTATATTCATAGAACAATTGAAAATAAATTGGAAAAAATGTATGATAATTTTCCTTCTATTTTAATAACAGGTTCTAGACAATCTGGAAAAAGTACTGTTTTACAATATATAACAACTACAAAAAATCAAACTATTAATGAAGTTAGTTTAGATGATTTAAATGAGCGTACTCTTGCGATAGAAGATCCTGAAACATTTTTAAGAACACATGGCGTGCCATTAATTATAGATGAATTTCAATATGCACCAAATTTATTATCTTATATAAAATTGGCAATTGATGAAGCTAGAAAAAATGAAATGTTTGGTGATGGTAGAAAGGTTGGTACATTATATTATCTAACAGGTTCTCAAGTTTTTGAAACAATGGAAAACATAACAGAATCTTTGGCTGGCAGAGTAGGAATAATTGATTTATATCCATTATCTACAAGAGAAATTTATAATTCAACAGAAGAAATTTTTATTCCTAATATTGATATTATTAAGAGGAAAGAACCTCTAAAATATGAATATATGGAAAGTATTTTTGAAAGAATTTTTAGAGGAAGTTACCCAGAACTTTATAAAAATAAAGAAATAAGTCTCGAAGCTTTTTATTCTTCTTATTTAAGAACGTATATTGAAAGAGATGTAAGAAAAATCGTTAATATACAAGATGAACCTAAATTTATGAAATTTATATCTAGTTTAGCGGCAAGAACAGGTCAAGAATTTAATGCTTCTGATATCGCAAAAGATGTTGGAGTTGATTCAGAAACTGTTACAAAATGGACTGGTATTTTAAGTAATACTTATATCATTTTTCTTTTACAACCACATATGAATAATAATGTTGGACGTATTATAAAAAGACCAAAAATTTATTTTATGGATACAGGATTAGCTTGTTATTTAACTGGATATGTAAGTAGTGAAACTCTACAAAGAAGTAATTATAGTGGGCAAATTTTTGAAACATATATTATTTCAGAAATTGTAAAGAGTTATACTAATAGTCAAAGAAATCCAAAAAAACATTTATATTATTATCGTGATAATAACGGAAAAGAAATTGATTTATTAGTAATATATGAAAATAATATCTACCCTGTAGAAATAAAGAAAAGTTCAAATCCAACTAAAGATGCAATTAAAAATTTTAACATTGTAGAAAAATTTGAAATGAATTCACCTAATGGAGCAGTTATTTGCCTAACTAAAAATATTCATCCTATTGATGATAAAAATTATATGATACCTATTGAATATATTTAGAAGTTAGAAAATATATTTACACTTTTGCATACAAATTTTGAAATATAAGCAAAAGTGTATGTAGGCTTTTACAAAAATAAAAATGTGAAACAAATTAGTTAAATAAACAGCTAAAATGTTTCACATTTTATTTTTTAGGAATTATAGGTTTAAAATAGATATGTCACACTTACATTGAAAATACATTTGAATATATCAGCATATTATTTGATTTTTCAAAAGAACGATTACATAGATTAGTTGATGATTGGTGTAATAAATTAAAAGGAAAGGATTAGATATATGAAAAATAAAACTATTGAAGAAATTTATGACAATATGCAAGAAAAAATTATAAATGAAATTGAAAGAGATAAAGAATTAGAAACACATTGGAAAGAACTATTAAAACTTGAAGAAGAACTTAATAATACGCTAAGCAAACCAGAAATAGATATATTTGATGAATATTTAACTAAAGAGGCTCTAGTAATAGACTGTGAAAGAAAAAAAGAAAGAAGAAATTAATTTTTGAATGGTTTTACAAAGTTTTGAAAGGTTATTAAAAGAAAAATGATTTTTTTCTAATTGCCTGAAAAAGCCTGAAATAACTAGTAAACGGTTATGCAAGGTTTTATAAAAGCAAAAAAATAAGAGATGTTAAAATCTCTTATTTACAGTTCTAAATGGTCGAGGCGATACTCTATAATACAGTAATATCAACCGTTACAGAAGATAAAAATCGCAAAATTCATGATTTTTGCCCTCCAATTAATTTATTTTTGAATTAAATAAAATTAAAATTAGTTGATATTGTAATGGGTTGAGAGGTTTTATTGTATTATTTTTTATGATATAGAATATAATATTGACAAAAACTGTGTGTACACACAAAAAAAGTAAATGAATATTTAACTAAATAGAAATACAGTATAATTTTTTTATCTTAATTCGATTAATATCATTACGAATTTTTTCCGTTTATGTACTTTTTTCGTAATTATTGCCAATTTCAAATTAATTTTCGGTTATGATTATGATGAAGAAATAAAAGCTTCCACGAAAAAATTTGTAGAATTATGTATTATTTTAATCACTAATAATTACTATATATTCTGGATACGCAATTTCTGGAAGTTCATTTTCTATTTTCTGTACTCCATCCGAATTTGCAATTATGATAATTTTCTGACCAATTTTTAGCTCATCATTTTCGATTTCATTTTTATTACGAAGTATCTTTGGATAAGAATCTTCTAAAAGAGTAATTTTAAAAGTTCCTTGCCATTTTTTCTCATTAATATCTGATGCAGTTACGTATATTGTTTTTGAATTATACACATCTTCACTAATTACATTATCAATTGTAGCATATAAAACTTCTGGGCACCTTTCTGCATTTTGGGCATATAGTTCTGCAGATTCACTTATATATTTTGCTAACTCATCTGCTTTTCTATATTTATCTTTATATATTTTAACGTAATTCAATGAGATTATTAAAATAACAATTATGAAAAATACTATACACATCTTTAATATTTTCATTTTTCTGTTATAAATTTTAAATCCATTTATTTTTCTTTTTTCCTTATTATCCATGTTAATATTTATGCTTTTTAAGTTAAGATAATAATTATTACACTCTTTACATTCTTTAATGTGTTCCTCCACCAATTTATTACTTGCATTTGAAGTTGTTTTGTCAATATAATTTGGAAGTATGTCTCTTATAATTTCACATTCTTTTTTCATTTTCATCATCCTCCTTTAATTTTAACCTACCTCTATAAAAAGTAACTCTAACCCAGCTTTCAGTTTTATTCATTATTTGAGCAATTTCTTTAAAAGTTAATTCTCCAGATAGTCTTAAATAAATGACATCTTTAGTTTCTGATTTTAATTTTTGAATATTTTTAAATAGTTTTAACTTTTCTTCACAAGAAAAAATATTTTCATCTTCATTAATAGCATAATTCGTATCTGTTAATGTCATCATTTTCTTATTTTTCTTTAAATCATTTAAATAAGTATTTTTTGCAATCTGACAAAGCCAAGTCGATAATTTCGACTCTCCATTAAATTTATTAATATTTTTAATTGCTTTGTAAAAAGTTTCTTGTGTTAATTCTTCAGCTATATCTTCATTTTTTGTCATAATTAATAAATATTTATATACAATTTGAAAATTATCTTTATACATTTCTTCTATTTCATTCATTTTTATGGCATCCTTTTACTTTTATATCTATTAGACAATCTAATTCAATATTTTGTTACAGTAATAATTGTTATTTTTCATATTTTTATAATATTTTGTAAATTTTATATAACTTTCGTTTTAATAATGCTCTTTTTTCTACAGTATAACTAGTAATTGACTATTAATTAAAGAGCATTTTGAAAACAAAATGCTCTAAAAATGTGCTTTTTTGCTTATTTTTAGGGCATAATGAGTTAAATAAAATTAAAAAGAAAAACCGTTGAAGTTTACTGCTTCAACGGTTTCATTGGTCGAGGTGACAGGGATCGAACCTGCGACCTCATGGTCCCAAACCACGCGCGCTACCAACTGCGCTACACCTCGATAAGTACTAAATCAAACTGCTTTTATATAATAGCACAACTTATTTACAATTTCAAGCATTTTTTAAAAATATTTAAAAAAATAATAAAATTAGTTAAAAAATATATATAATTTCAGAAACTAATGTTATATATAAACATAGAGGGATTTTATGAAAAAAATATATGAAGATTTTAATATAGAAGATAGAGAAAATAAAATTATGTTATCAGCACCACATCGCTGGCAAAAATACAAAAACGGAAGAAAGTATAAAAGAGAAACCAAAACAGGTATATTAGTGAAAGAAGTTTCAAAGCAATTAAATTTACCATGTATATATAAAACTAAATTCTACAAAAATGATCCAAATAGTGATGAAAAATCCACATATAGAGCAGAACTTGTGGATTTTATAAATAAAAATCAAATAAAATTGCTATTTGACATACATAGCATGAATGCAAATAGGGAAGAAGATATTTGTATTGGCATAAACAATGGTGAGAATATTTTTAATAGAATGGATCTTTGTGAAGTGATAAAAAATACATTTAACGAATTTAAGATAGATAAAGTTAGTGTAGATATGCCATTTAAAGCTTCAAAGTCAACTGTAATTTCATATGATATTTCTCACAAATGTAAAATACCATGTTTTCAAATAGAAATAAATAATAGATTTTTGTTTGCGACATATGATACATACAATTACCAATTAATAAAAAAAGTGTTGATTGAAATAATATCAGAAATAGAAAAAAGAATATAAAAAATCGCCCCCACACTTGGTGGGGACTTCCACAGATTTGATTGCCTTATTTATAGGCTTTCCCGCGATTGGTTAACAGGTTAGAGAATAATTTTGTACTTGTAAGGCTTAACCATAAGGCCAAAATCCTTGCAAGCTTTTACCTGCTTGGCGTTCAAAGTCTTGTATACAACAGCCTTTCTTTTCTTGCGGTTGTCATAGTACAACGACTTAATAATGCCAGCGGTAGTCTTTCCAGGAACGAATCCCGGAGCAAAACTTACCCGAATCTCATAGAGATACGGGGCCACCAAAAAGAAACGAGACAAGTAGTCAACTTCTTCCGGGTGTAACTTTTGAACCTTGTCTTTTTTGCCTCTCTGCTTCTCCTCAAACAGCTGGTGCTTGAGAGCAGAAAGGGAATGATTCTTATTCTTCATAGAATACCTCCTTGGGTCGAACCAAACTGTGGCGTTTCAGGACAAGCCTAAAAAAATTATAACACAAAATTATGTTAACAGCAACTTATTTTTGAAAATCATCATCTTTTAATATAATTTTTTTCAAACTATTTTTTTTATAATGTTCATATGGAAACATTGGATTTGTTTTTCTTTTTTTATCAAAATATTCTATAAGAAAATCAATAACTTCCATAACATCTAAATTATATGTTTTACAGAAGTTGATAGTATAATTTTTAACTAATGCATTTCTTTCAGAAGCACTATTGCAATCATGAAAAGTTGAGATTGCAGTACATAAGTCATTTTCAATTAAAATTTTAAGATCTTTTTCCATATATAGCTCCATTTAATAAATTAATAGTAGTGTACAATGTTTTTGGTTAATTGTAAAGAAAATATATTTATAAAATATAAACAAAAAAAGCTGTAAATTAAATTTACAGCTTTTATGGTGAGCCAGGAGGGGTTCGAACCCCCGACCCCGCGCTTAGAAGGCGCGTGCTCTATCCAACTGAGCTACTGACCCATAACGCTTATTTAGAATACCATCTTTTAATAATTTTGTCAAGACGTTTTGAAGAAATTTATATAAAAAAAGAGAAGATAGCTCTTCTCCCAAAAACAATTATTGTTTTTTCAAGTAAATTGCGAAGTTTATTTCCGTCGAGAATCGGTCAGATTCATTGGAAATGGTGAAAGGATAAATCGAAGCGAGTTGGTTCAAAATTTCAACCAGTCTTGCATAGTTATCTGCAGTAATAGTAAAAGAACTAACCCTGTAACAAGTCGCTGAATGGTGTGTGTAAATAAACAACCTCTTCATTGAATAAGTCAGGTTAAAAATCTTTCCATTACGCAAAACTCGATTTCCCGTACATCTTTCAACAAGTTCGTCATACAGATAGTCGACAATTTCGCTTAGGACAACATGCTCTCGACATTCTGGAATGTTTTTGGAAAACGGTCCATCTTGCCGAAGTTTAGCCAACAGATACGAGTAGTCAGCGCGTGATTTTCCAATCATAAAAAGTCCTCCAAAGCATATGATAACTAATTATAGCACGTTTACATAAAAAAGCAATACATCTAACAAATTTTGCTTATTAAATAAATTTTCTTGGTACTCTAGGTGAAATTCTACTTAAAATTTCATAGCTGATAGTACCAGCATTATTAGCTACGTCTTCAAGTGTAATCAGTTTATTATCCCAGATAAATACATCATCACCAATGTCTGCTTCGATATTAGAAACATCAATCATGAAACTATCCATGCATATTTTACCAACAATAGGTGCAAGCTTTCCATTAACAATAACAGAACCATTGTTAGACAAAGAACGATCAAGTCCATCGGCGTATCCTATTGGAACAGTGGCAATGCGTGAATCCTCAGCTAATGTGTAACTTCCAGAATAGCCAATTTTTGAACCTTTAGACAAGTTTTTCAAAAAAGTAATTTTTGATTTCAATCTTGCAACAGGTAGTAAAGGTAATTTATCGTATGCACCTGGAAATACAGAGTATCCATGAAGCAATAATCCTGGTCTTATAGTATTACAAGGAAGATCAGTACAATTTAAAATTCCAGAAGAAGCACATAAATGTATATATTTAAAATCAAAATAATTTTCTAAAAATAGTTTAGCGTTATTAAAGTTAGTAATTTGAAAATCTGTATATTCTTTGTTTTCATCAGCAGAAGAAAGGTGAGAATACATTCCGTCTACAGATATATTTTTTAAATTAGTTATATCAGATACAATATTTTTTAAATCATCTAAAAAGAAACCAGTACGATTCATACCTGTTTCTATTTCTAAATGAACAGAAACTTTTTTATTTTTCTTTTGTGCAGCTGAGTCTAATCGTTTAAGAAATTCAAAATTAGCCACACCAACAGAAAGGTTATAATCTAAAATTGTATCAATTTCAAAATATGAAGGCTGATTCAAAATAAAAATTTCGTTATTATAACCATGTTCTCTTAATTCTTTTCCTTCATCAGAAATAGCAACGGCTACAATAGAAAAAGAATTCATAAGTTCAGCATTATAATTTAAATAAGTGCCATAAGCATTCGCTTTGACAACAGGCATTACACAAATTGAATCACCAACATAAGATTGAATTTGCGTAACATTATATAAAAAATTTTCTAAAGAAATTTCCAAAACAGTAGGTCTCATAAAATCCTCCTTAATTAATATTTAAAAATTTTATAGTAAACAGTAAAAAGAATCAATAAAAGGAGCTCAATTTATAAAAAATGAGCTCCAAAAAATAATAAAATTATAAAACTTCTCTTATATTTTTCATATTTTCTGATAATATTTCACAACTATCATCTAATCTCTTTTGATCATTTTCATTTAATTCAAGTTCAAGTAATTCTCTAGCACCATTGCTGTTGATAATTGCTGGAACACCAATATAAATATCTTTGTGTCCATATTCACCGTTTAAGTAAGCAGATACTGTAAGAATTTCGTTAGTATCATTTAAAATAGTTTTAACTATTTTTGTTAAACCTAAACCAATTCCATAGTAAGTAGCTTTTTTCTTTTCGATAATTTCATATGCAGCATCACGTACTTCAACATAAATTTTATCTAAATCAGTTAAGTCTTTTTTAGCATCTTTTAAAATATCTTGTACTTTTTTACATCCAACATAAGCATGATCCCATGGAACAAAAGAAGAATCTCCATGTTCACCCATTATATAAGCATGAACGTTTTTGTTAGAAACATTTAAATATTCACCAACTAAAAATCTTAATCTTGCTGTATCAAGAGCTGTTCCTGAACCAATAACTTTTCTAGTAGGAAATTTTGAAACTTCTTGAACAACTTTAGTCATTAAATCAACTGGGTTTGAAGCTACAAGGAAAATACCATTGAATCCACTTGCAACAACTTGTTCTGTTATATCTTTCATAATTTTTGCATTAGCAGTAGATAACTCTAATCTTGTTTGACCTGGTTTTTGACTTAAACCAGCAGTTATAACAACTATATCTGCATCTTTACATTCAGAATAATCACCAGATTTTATTTTCATATGGCTTGGAGAACAAGGTAATCCATGACATAAATCCATTGCTTCACCTTCAGCTTTGTCCTTTAAAACGTCAATTAATACTAGTTCATTAACACCGCTAGCATTACCTTGATTTAATAAAGAATAAGCCATACTCATTCCAACAAATCCTGTTCCAACTAATATTACTTTTCTTTTTCCTATCATAAATAATCACCCTTCTTCTTAAAAAATATTTTCCAAACAAATATTATAAGTGCTAGGTGTGAAAAAATCAAGAAAAATCACAAAAAATACGCATAAAAAACAGAAGAAAGAGCAAAATACAATAAGTCTCAGAAAAGTCACTAAAGAGTATATAAAGGAGTAGGGCAATATAATAAAATAAAAATGAGGTGAGGAAAATGCCAGATTTTGTAATAAAAGCAAGAGAAAAGAAAGAATATGAACAGTTTACATGTAGAATAGAGACAGAATTATTAGATCAAGTTAGAAAATTAGTATTAGAAAATAATTTACCATCTGTAAATGAATTTATTAATGATTGTATACGTTTTTCTGTTGGAAATTTAAAAATAATGAAAGAGACAGAGGAATGAATACAAAAAATGGAGTTCTTTGGATCACGGATTATTTTAAAAGAAGGTCACTTAAATTAAAACGATTTAAGTGATTTTTTATTTGCCCAAAAATAATAGAAAGTATTAATTAAACAAAAAGCGATAAATATCTTGAAAAAAAAGGTTGTAATTGGTATAAATATGTATATAAAAAGGGAGAAATTAAATGAAAAAATATTCTTTAGAAAAATTTAAAGAAAGAAAGAAAAATAAGAAAATGGTGAAACTTACTGTTGTCACTACAATAGCAATAATTGTTTTAATAATTGTTGCTTTATATATGGCAAACAGAAATTTCAGCTCATTTGTAGATACATATATTTTAAGAAAAGAAATTTCAGAAGACAGAGCAAACAGTATAACAATAGATACTGAAAATTTGTCGCTTATATACACATATGATAAGAAACTAGTTGTGTATTCAGATGGAAGTGTTAATTTTTATAATTCAGATGCAAAACAAACAGGAAGTATTGAAATAACTCTTTCAAAACCAATTGCAGATTCAGGCGACAAATACTTAGCTTTAGGTGATTATGAATCACAAAAAATATGTTTAATTAAATCAGATAGTTTGGTATGGCAAAAAGATATAGAAGGTAAAATTTCAAAAATAGCAGTAAATAAAGAAGGATATGTAGCCGTATCAGTAACAGGTACCACATATGAATCAATAGTTATGTTGTTTAATCCAAAAGGAGATTTGCTATTCAGTAAATATATTTCAAACTACGTAGTTGCTGTTGATATTTCAGACGATAGTAAAAATGTTGCAATAGCTGAAATAGATAATTCTACAATATTAACTAAAACAAAAATAGAAGTTGTATCAATAGAACAAGCATCAACTAAAGCTGAAAATGCAACAATAAATTCATATGAAACAGAAAACAATGAATTATTAGTAGGAATGAAATATCAAAAGAAAAACAAATTACTATGTTGTTTTGACAGTTATGTTCTTAAAATGGATGATAGCACAAGTGAGAAAATTTATGAGATATCTGATTTAACAGCATATATTGACACAAATTTAACAAGTGGATTTGCAAGAATAGACAAGGAAGCTTCAAGTGTATTTAAATCTGATTATAGATTAAAAATAAAAAAAGATAATAATTCAGAAAAAGTTTATATAATAGAGGGAAGCTTAAAATCATTAAAAGCACAAAATAATATGATGGCATTAAATCTTGGAAAAGAAGTACAATTTATAAATAGCAATGGATGGCTAGTAAAGAAATTTGTTAGTTCACAAGAAGTAAAAGATGTATTAGTATCAAAACATTTAGGAATAATTGTATACAAAGATAAAATTGCTATAGTAAACTTATAAATCAAGGAGAAGATATGGGAATATTAATTGATTGTTTGATAATTTTAGTAATTGCATGTTGCATAATATTAGGATATAGAAAAGGCCTAATGAAGGTCGCAATTAACTTTATAGCTATAATTCTATCAATAGTGTTAGCTTTAATATTTTATAGACCATTATCAAGCTTTATACAAAATTATACAGAGATAGATGACAAAATAAATAACAGTATATACGAAAAAATAAAAGATGTAGATTTTGCTAATTTAAAAGAAGATGAAAAAGAAAAAAATGAGATTTTAAAATTCTCTGAAAAATATATTGATGAAGCACTAAAAAATGCTCAAGATAATACAGCACAATATGTTGCAGATAGCCTTACAATCACTATCATAGACGGAATAGCATTTATTATTTTATTAATTGTTTCAAGAATTATATTAATTGCTTTAAATTTATTAGCAGATATAATAGGAAATTTCCCTATTATAAAACAATTTAATAAATCTGGTGGAATAATATATGGCATAATAGAAGGAATATTTATTGTAAACATTGCTTTTGCAATATTATATGTAGCAAATCCTATTTGCTTTGATGGAAAAATAGAAGAAAACATAAATAAATCAAATATTGGAAGTATAGTATACGAAGAAAATATTTTCATCAATACTATAACCAAATAATTGAAAAAAATAAATATATCTGGTATAATACCAAGCATATTAGTAGTAGGAGAAAAAAAGTGAGTAGAAGAGAAAGAAGAGAACAAGAAGAAAGAGAAGAAAAAGAGAGAAAAAAGAGGGAAAAGGCAGAAAAGAAAAGAAAGAAAAAAGGGCCTAAGCCAGAAGAAAAAACTACTAAAAAAAATAATAAAAAGAAAAGTAAAAAGAAACCGAATATCTTCTGGAGAATAGTAAAAACAATACTGAAAGTTGTGCTAATAATAATATTAATATTAGTCTTATTATTAGGATGTTTTGTAGGTTGGTTAGGATTTAAATATGACTGGGATTTAAATAAAATGTTAAAAGGTGGAGCAAAAGAAGTTGCACTTATGGTAACAGGCCAGACAGAGGAAGATGTTGCTAACCTAGATCCGATATATTGCTTAGTATTGGGAATTAGTACAGATGAAGGAAATCTTTTAACAGATACAATTATACTTTGTGCATATTACCCAAGAACACAAGAAGCATCAATGCTTTCAATTCCAAGAGATACATTCGTTGGGAAAAGCGAATCTACAGCAGGTGGATATGATAAGATAAATGCATTGTACCAAATAGGTGGTGGCGGAGATGCTGGTGCTAAAAAGGTGCTAGCAGCAGTTGAAAAGCTAACTGGATTAGAAATAAATAATTACTTAGCAGTACAAAACGCTGGATTAATAAAAATAGTTGATGCAATAGGTGGAGTTGAGTTTAACGTTCCAATAAACATGAATTATGATGATCCAAAACAAGACTTACGTATTCACTTATCTAAAGGAATGCAACACATTGATGGAGCAAAAGCTGAACAATTATTAAGATTTAGACATAATAATGATGGAACAAGTTATCCAGAAGAATATGGTGATAACGATATAGGAAGAATGAGAACACAAAGAGAGTTCATCTCAGAAACAATAAAGCAAACATTACAATTTAAGAATGTAACAAAAATAAATCAATTAATAGAAATCGCATTTGATAATATCGAAACAAATATGGATATGAATTACGTAATGAAATATTCACCAGCTGCACTTGAATTTGATGTATCAGCAATACAAACAGCATATTTACCAGGAACACCAGCTCAGTTTGGATCACAAAAACTATGGTTCTACAGAGCTAATAAAACAGCAGTAAAAGATACAATTCAAGAAATGTTTACATTTAAACAAGCTGAATCAGATGCAAGTTCAGGTTCAACAGCAGCTTTAAAACCAGAATACATAAAAGTTCAATTACTAGATGGAACAGGAAATGAAACAGTTTTTGAAAACACTAAGAAAAGACTAAAAAATAAAGGATATACTATAAAAGAAACTGGTTCAACAACAATTAGCAAAACAACAAAAGTAATAAATAGAACAGAGAAAAAAGAAGAAGTGGTAGACGAATTAATTGATACTTTAGGATATGGGACAACAAGCGCAGGAAAAAATAGTTCTGAATATGATATAACAGTAATAGTTGGACAAGATATGAGTCAATTAGTATTAGAATAAAAAAATAGGGGGCATATAAAACATATGCCTCCGTTTTTTATTTTATAATATATTTAGTTCTATTTCTAGCGTATCTCTTTTTTAAATTATATGTTCGTATACCAAAAACGATTAAAACTAAAATAATGAAGAATATTAAAAAATATAACCAGAAAAGATTAGGTTTATATTCTTCTACATCATTTCCAGCAATTAAATCTGTTGTGTAGCACAAACCTTCAACTGTATATGAAATTGTTCCAACAAGATCTCCTTTGGAAATAGGAGCTTTTAAATCTTCATTTAATTTTATTTCAGGTTCAATATTTGTAGTCTTATTATCTATACTAACAAGAGCTGTAACATCGCTAGAAATCAATAAATCAAGATTCTTAGAATCTTTTTTTGCATTTTCAATTTCTATTGTTTTTATGGTATTATTAGTAGATTTTAATTTTCTAAAAGAAAAATTATCAAATGCATAATTAAATAATGCGATTGTATCTACATATCTATGGCTAATAGAACCAGAATTTCCATAAGTTATAGATGATCCTAAAACAACAGAAATATATTGAATTCCATTTTTAGTAGCAGAAGATACTAAACAGTTTTTAGCTGCACTAGTGTAACCAGTCTTTATTCCAGTAGCATATTCATAATAATAATTATCTGGCCTATTACGATTATCATAAATTATTAAATTATTAGTATTTGTATATGTTCTTGATTCTGAAGGATATGCTGAAGTTGCTGGCAATGTGAAAGAAGTTGTTTTAACAATATCTCTGAAAGTCTCATTTTGCATTGAATAATTAGCAATTAATGCTAAATCATGTGCAGTAGTATAATGATTTTCGTTATGAATACCATTAGGATTTACAAAATGAGAATTTTCACAACCAATTTCTTTTGCTTTTTCATTCATTAAATCAGCAAATGCTTCTTGAGAACCAGAAATATGTTCTGCTAATATAACAGCACTCTCATTTGCAGACTGTAACATAAGTGCATAAAGTAAATCTTTAACTGAAAGCGTCTCACCAATTTGAATATTTGCAGTTGAATAACCACTTGGAATTGAGTTAATTGCAAACTCACTTGCAGTAGCTGTTTCATTCAAATTACAATGTTCAATAGCAAGAATGGCAGTTAAGATTTTAGTCGTACTTGCAGGATATTTTTTCTCATAACCATTTTTTTCATAAATAACTTTACCAGTAGATGACTCCATAATTAAAACAGCTTCAGATGATAAGTTTTCCTCAAGCTCAGAAGTCTTATCAGCCAAAGAAGCTGCAAGTGAATAAGAAATCATATTTGATAAAGTAATTACAAAAATAAGAAAAGAAAAGAGTTTCTTCAATTTGTTCATATATTTTTTCTCCTCATATTTAATTTACAATAATATACCCTATTTTTCGACAAAAAACAATATAATTTTTAGAAAGGAAAGAAATGTTTAAAAAAGAAAATAATAAAAAAATAATTGTATATATTTTAATAGGAATTGTAGTAGTAATAGGTGCTATAAAATTAATAGATATTTACTACCAAAATAATAATGAAAAAATAACAATTCAAAATGTTTTAACAACAGAAGATGAACCAGAAAAAATAGAAAATGAAACAATAAAAGTATATGTGACCGGAGAGGTTAAAAATCAAGGCGTGATTGAATTAGAACAAGGAAGCAGAATTGTAGATGCAATAGAAAAAGCAGGAGGACAAACAGAAGAAGCAAATTTAAAAAATGTTAATTTAGCATATGAATTAGAAGATGGACAAAAAATATATATTCCAAATAAATCTGAAGAAAACACAAATGAAATAACAGACGACGGAATAACAGGAATTGATAGTAAGGAAAATGATACAATAGATATAAATAAAGCCGATGAAAAGGAATTACAAGAACTGAACGGAATAGGAGAAAGTTTAGCATCAAGCATAATAAAATACAGAGAAGATAATGGAAAGTTTAAAAATATAGAAGATTTAAAAAATGTTCCTGGAATAGGCGAGAGTAAATTTTCTAATATAAAAGAAAAAATAAAAGTAAAATGAATTAAGAATAATAAACAAATCAAATAACAAAATAACTGAAAAGTAAAACGAAATAACTAACTCTCAGTAAAATTTTGAAATCATTTAGTAAACTTTTAAAACCATTAAATACAATAAAAAAGACTGAAATCATGCGATTTCAGTCTTAAAATTTTTGGTTGCGGGGGCAAGACTCGAACTTGCGACCTTTGGGTTATGAGCCCAACGAGCTGCCAACTGCTCCACCCCGCGATATTCCTAAGCACAGTTAATATTATAACACCATACTAACATTCTTGTCAATATAAATATATGCAAATAAAAGAAAAAAATACCAAAATAATAAAAAAATTCAAAAAACTATGTACAAAAAAATTTTTATATGCTAAAATTTATTCATATAAGTATAAAAAATGATTAAACCGATATAAAAGGAGGAGAAAATTTTATGAAAAAGAAAACTATAGTTAGAATACTATCAATTGCTTTAATGGTAGCTATGATTGCTATGTGTTTAAACAATGTAGCATTTGCTGATGCTCCAGATCCAAAATCTTTTGGTGGTGATGGAAGTGGTAAGACAGCACAAACATTTACAAGCATATTGAATACTATTTTAGGAATTACACAAATCATAGGTGTTGCTGTAGCTGTTATAATGTTAATCGTTTTAGCAATAAAATATATTTCAGCTGCACCTGGAGATAAAGCTGAAATTAAAAAACATGCTGTTGTATATATAGTTGGTGCTGTTGTATTGTTTGGTGCATCAGGAATATTAGGAATTATCAAAGGATTCACAGCTGAAACTGTTAATAAATAACTATAATCAAGCATTAAAACTAAAAAAAGGATTATCATTTTTTTATGATAATCCTTTTTTAGAAAAAAGAAGGTGAGAATATGCATAGAAAAACAAAAATATTAAGTTTAATTATAATTAATTTTTTTATATTTAGCTTGACAATGTTTTCATTTGCAGGTGGGATGGACCCAATTAGTATAGCTGGAAATGGACCAGACTTAAAAGGTGTTGATACACTATATGGATTAGGAAATACAATATTAGGAATAATCCAGTATGTAGGAGCCGGTGTAGCTGTAATTGCAACATTGCTTCTAGCAATGAGATATATGTATAGTTCTCCTGATGATAAAGCTGAGATAAAAAGAAAATTAATGCCTTTCATAATAGGAGGAGTCCTAGTATTTGGTGCTACATCACTTGTTAAGATAGTAGAAACATTTGTTGGAGAAATATTATAAAGAAAGGTTAGTAAAAGAATGAAAAAAAATAAAATAATTGGTAGAGTAAGTGGACTATGCATTTGCTTATTGATAATACTTTCAAATATTGTTCAAGCAACAAGTAAGATAAACCCTACTCAAGAGGCAGTAGGTAGTTTTACTAAACCATTGCAAGTCATAATAGGATTATTTCAAATTACAGCAGTGGGATTAGGAGCGATAATGCTTATAGTATTAGCAATAAAATATATGACATCAGCGCCAGGAGATAAAGCGGAAATAAAAAAACATGCAATAGTATATATAGTTGGAGCTTGTATGGCATTTGGTGCAACAGGCGTAGTAGAGATTATTAAAATTTTTGCTGAGGAATTAAAATAAACGAAAGATAAGGTTATATATAATATAATCTTATTTTTTTACTTAAAAATAACAAGACAAAAAATATATAACAATATAGTTACAAATGTAAAAAAAAGTTGAAAAATAGGAGAAAAGTATATTATAATTATGATAACTAGTATAATAAGGGGGAAAGGGTATGAAAATCCTTAAATACGTTGCGGTAGTAATTACAGCAATGCTGATAATGATAAATTTAAATCAGCCGGTTGCAGAAGCAATGACATTTGATGAAATGAGAAGTAAAATACAAACATGGACACAAATTGGACAAAGGCAAGGTGGTTCAAGAATAAGTGGGAATGAAATAGGAAATATACTTAAACCAATAGTAAATATATTAACGGCAATTGGTGTAATAGCACTTATTGTAATTACAATGATTATGGGTATAAAGTATATGTTTGCGACTCCAGAAGAGGCTGCGAAGTTGAAACAACAACTTATTGGATTAGTTGTTTCAGCAGTGGTAGTACTTGGAGCTACAGCTATTTGGAAAATAATATACAATATATTAGTTGCATCAAAATTATAAAGTACAAAGGAGGAAGCTATGGGAACATATTATATTCCTAGAAATTTAAGAGGAGAAACAAGAATTTTTTATATATTTACAGTTAAATCACTAATTACAACTGTTTGTGGCATTGGATTTGGACTTATATTTTTATTCCTTTTTTCAATATTAGGGTTAAAAATGGTTGGAATAATAATAACTGCAGTATGTGGTTTACTTGGATTTGGAATTGGTGCAATTAAAATACCAACTATTTCAGGAATACCAGTAACTAAAAAAATAGGTGGAGAGCCTTTAAGTGAAATAATAATTAGATGGGTAAAGTTTAACAAAAATAAAAAAATGTACGTATATACAAAGGAGGAAAAATAAATGAGTCTTATTACAATATTACAAATTGTACTAGCAATATTAGTATTTATAATACTAGCATTAATTGCTGCATATTTTTTGATCATTTATATGAATAATAGAAAAGAAGAGGAAGAACAAGAAGAAGCATTAGGAATTGAAAATGAAGAACTTAAAGATTTTAATGGAATGCCAAGAGAATCAATATTTAAGTTTATGGAGTTTGATGAAGTAAAAGACAATATGATCATCAGAAAAAACAGAACACAATATGTAATGATTATACAATGTTCTGGTGTAAATTATGATCTTATGTCAGAAGAAGAAAAGATAGCAGTTGAAGAAGGATTTGTTCAATTCTTAAATACATTAAGATTTCCAATTCAATTATACGTACAAACAAGAAGCTTAAACTTAAGAGATATAGTTGATGAATATAAAAGCAAAGTATCTGCAATAGCACAAGATATAGAAAAAGTTAATGCAAGAATACAAGCTGCTAAAGAAACAAAAAATGAAAGACTTTTAATAAAATTGCAACAAGAAAAAAGAAGAAAAGAAAGAGTTCTTGATTATGGATTAGATATAGCAGAATATGTTGCAAGAATGAGTTTAAATAAAAACGTTTTACAACAACGTACATACTTAATTCTTTCTTATTTTGCAAGTGAATGTGGAGCAACACCAGATACTCCACCAGAAGAAGTAGATGGAATGTGTTTCTCAGAATTATATACAAGAGCTCAAACAGCTATACGTTCATTACAAGCATCTGAAGTAACAAGTAAAGTATTAAGTTCAGAAGAAATTTGCGAACTTCTATACATAGCATACAACAGAGATGATTCAGAATTGCTACAATTCTCTAAAGCATTAGATGGACAATATGATGCTTTATATTCAACAGGAAAAGATGTATTAGAGAAGAAAGAAGAAAAACTTGATGCAGAAATTTCTGAAAAAGCAATTGAGCTTGCAACAGAAAGCATAATAAGAGCAGATAAATATAGACAAATTGAATTAGTAAAAAGAGAACAAAAAATAAAAGATAGGGCAACAGATTTAGTTGAACAATACAAAGGACAAATGGATGCAGTAACATACAATGGTGCTAAAACAGAAATAAAGATGGCAAAAGTAGATGCTGATTTTGAGAATAAGAAGAACGAAGGATAAGGAGGATATAAGATGAAAAATAAAAAAAATAAAGCAGTTAATCAAAAACAAGAAGACGAAATACTAGAAGAGAAAAAAGATGAAAAAGAGCAAGTAAGCTTTTTGGAAAAGAACAGAAAAGGACTTAAAGATTTAATTGCACCAGCAGGAATAGATGCATCAAATCCAAATTATCTACAAATAGCATCAGGAAGAACAAGATATGCCAGAAGTATGATAGTATCTACAATTCCAAGAATGTGTACCTTCCCAGAATTTTTAAGAGGAATGTATACATTTGGAGATTTAAATGTTTCTGTATTTATTAATCCCGTAAGTGAAAATACATCACAAACTGAATTAAATAGAACAATTAATGAACTTGAATCTGAAAGAATTGTTGCTTGGGATAGAGGAGATATCAACAGAGAGAGAATATTAGCACAAAAAAGAGCTGAGGCTGAAGAACTTAGAGATCAAATAGCCGCAGGATTTAACAAATTATTTGATGCTTCAATTGTATGTACATTATTTGCATATAGTATAGCAGAACTAGATAAATATACAGAATTACTTTCAGCAGAAATGTCAAAGAACTTAGTTGGAATTAAACCAGCATGGGCAATCCAAGATGAAGCATTCAGAAGCAATATGCCATTTTTGGATAATAAATTAAACAAAGTCCATACATTTGATAGACGTTCAATGTCAACAGTATTTCCATTCTTCACATCAGAAATTGGACATGAGAAAGGAATACCATTAGGATTTAATAGACAAACAGGATTACCTATATTATTTGATAACTTTAGTCCAACATTAACAAACTACAACATGGTTATTTTTGGTAAGTCTGGTGCTGGTAAAGGTGTTACAATAAAAACATTAACAGCAAGATCATCTGTATTGATGGGAATAGAAAGTTTAGCACTAGATGCTGAAGGTGAGTATGGAGTAGTTGCTGAAGCATTAGGTGGGGTTAATGTAATAATAAGCCCTAATTCACAAACAATTATTAACTTATTTGATATAGAACCTGAAATAGTTAAAGATGAAATAACAGGAAGAGAAAGAGTAGTTCTTAACGTTGAAAATAAGGTTGAAGACGTTACACAATCTTTACTTACAATGGCAAGAGGTAGTACAAGAAGTAAAGAAGTAAACGAGCTAACAAAACAAATTATTTCAGAATCAGTTGCTGAAGAATATGAATCAATAGGTGTTAACAGCAACGTAGATAGTCTTTACAAAAATACAGCAGGATTAATAAGAAACACAAGAGAAAGAGAAAAGAAAGAAATGCCAACAATAGGAAGCTGGTATGCAAGAATATTGAAAAAGGCAGAAGAAAATAAAAACCCTGACTATAGATTCCACTATAGTTATTTAATAAAAGTTATGAGACAATATGTTAGAGCTTATAACGGACAAATGGCTTATTTCGATGGACAATCAACATTTGAATTACTAGATGGAATGCCATTTATAAATCTAGATATTTCACAACTAGAAGAAAGATTTGCAAGACCACTTGCACAACAAGTTCTTCTATCATGGATTTGGGAAAAATATGTTAAGAAAAATAGTGAAGATAAATCAAAAGCTTCAAAGAAAAGAGTTCTTATTGATGAAGCATGGATGTTGCTTCCATACCCAGAAGCCGTAGACTTCTTAAACACAATGGCTAGACGTGCTAGAAAAAGAAACGTTTCATTAGCAGTTATGTCACAGAGATTCCAAGATTTCTATGAGAAAAAAGAAGTTGAAGCAGTTCTTACATCTTCAGATACAAAACTATTCTTAGCACAAGATAAATCTGAAATACAATATATTAAAGAAGTATTCAAACTAAGTGATGGTGAAGCATATTTCTTAACAACTTGCCAAAGAGGTGAAGGTTTATTAAAAGTAGGTGAGGATACAGCTATAATTGCAATTCAACCTACAAAGAAAGAATTTGAATTTATTGAAACAAATATGAATAAATTAGCAGCGATAAGAGGCGAAAATAACTAGAGCAAAGGAAAGGACAAATAAATGAGAAAAAGGGTAATATGGCTAATAATAGTTGTACTATTAGCCAATGCATTAATACCTAATTTCATATATGCAACAGATACAGACTTGGAAATAAATACTCAAGACTTCAAAACAATTAATGAAGGCTATAGTATGGATTCTTGGAATGATCTAAAAAACAATTCTAAAGCAACATTAAAATCAGAAAATGGATCAAAAGTAAAACAAGTTAGAGAAACATTTTCTTTTGGATCTAGTTTGGCAACTGCACTTGGAACATGGCTACTTTTGCCAGTTGTTGTTGTATCTGGAACAATGACTATAATTACTAGAGGAGCAGATAATTTTTTAGTGAAAAACGACCAAGTTGCAAAATGGGATGAATCTCAAAGTACATATCTAAAAGATTCTAATGGCCCATCAATAAATTGGTTTACTATAGAAGACACAGTATTTAATAAAATAGACTTATTTGATGCAGATTACTTTGGTGTAGATAATAATAAAAACGAAGTGAATAAAGCAATAAAGAATTCAGTAGCAAGCTTTTATTATATAGCTAAAGTAATTGCAGTAGTATTACAATTAGCAATGTTAATATACTTAGGAATAAGAATGGCAATATCAACAGTAGCATCAGAAATTGCTAGATATAAAGATATGCTCAAAGATTGGCTAGTTAGTATGATATTAATATTTATAATGCCATATGTAATAGCAATGATAAATATGCTGTCAGGGGCAATTGTTAGTTTGTTTTATACTGCAAAAGTTACAAGTGGATTTGAAAAATCAATTATATGGCAATCAATAAATATTCTTAATATTACATCTGGTTGGTCATATGTTGCTACAATATTTATGTATGTTGTAATGACATTCTATCAAGCTAAATTCTTTGTAATGTATTTTTACAGATTACTATCAATGGGATTCTTAATTGTTATATCTCCATTGATTACAGTTACATACTCTGCTACAAAAACAAAAATAGCTGGAAAAGGTGGAAAGGCTGGAACGTTTACAAATTGGATACAAGAGTATATGGTAAATGCATTTATCCAGCCAATCCATGCAGGACTTTATTTAGTATTTATAGTTTCTGCAAATAAGATATTTGAAGTGGCACCATTTTTAGCAGTAATATTCTTTATGGCATTATCAAGATCAGAAAAAATAGTTAAAAATATATTTAACATGAGAGATAAAAAGTCAATTCACTCTATGTCTGAATATGTAAAATTCCCTCGTAAGAAAAAATAAGTTAGGAGAAGAAAATGAAGAAAAGGTTTAAAAAACTAATTTGGTGTATTGTTATTTTCATAACAGTAATAAACTTAATAATTACATTGTTTCCAACGTCGGCAGACATGGCTCTGGCAACAGATACTTCATCGTCGGTAGAAACGATTGAAACCATAGATGAAAATGCAGATTATAATTCGATGATGGACGGAGTATTTAATGTATTAGGAACAACTCTTGATGGAGTTGTAGGTATAATTACTTGGGTTATAAGAGCACCATTACTTTTAATAGGGATGGGGATACAAGGACTTCTAACTGGAATAGCAAAATTAGGAGACGATTCTGGAGGAAATAAAATACAAGGATTCTTAACACCTGATGATATATTCTTTAACAGAGTGGGAATAACTGAGATTGACTTTTTTAATTTCTCAGGAGAATCAAATGTTATACAAACAATAAGAATCAATATTGCAACATGGTATTATATATTAAGAATACTATCAATAGTATTATTATTAGCAGTTCTTGTGTATATAGGTATAAGAATGGCAATATCAACAGTAGCTTCAGAGCAAGCAGTTTATAAAAGAATGCTTACAGACTGGCTAGTAAGTTTTGCATTAGTATTTTTATTAAATTATATAATAATGTTTACAATAGAAGCAAATAATGCATTGGTAAAGATGCTTGCTGGAACAGCAAAAGTTACAATTGGAGAAGGAGTAGTAAAACAATTGGCCCTAATGTCAATTAGTGGTATGGCAACCAAAGCATGGGGGGCATTACTAGTATATTTTGCACTTATAGGTATGACAACATCATTTTTACTAATATATGTAAAACGTATGTTAATAGTTGGTTTTTTAATAATAATATCACCATTAATAACAATTACATATTCAATTGATAAAGTAAAAGATGGAAAAGCGCAAGCATTAGAAGCATGGTTAAAAGAATTTATGACGACAGTTTTATTACAACCATTTGATTGTATTATATATTTGGTATTTATATCTACGATAATTGATACGTTAAAAGCGTCATCATCTTTAGCAAAATTGATTTTGGCATTAATGTGTATGAGCTTTATATGGAAGGCAGAAGAAATAGTTAGAAAGATATTTCATATTGAAAGTCAAAGTGTCGGAAATGCAATGGCAGCAGCAATGGCTGTGCAAAGTATAGGAAATACAGCCAAAAGAGTTGTTGGCGCAACAACTAAAGCTATATCAAAAACAAAATTCGGACAAAATATTGGAAAGAAAGTTAGTACAAGTGCACCAGTAAAACCAATTGTTAGTGCTGCTAAAACAATAGATAGTACCAAAGTTGGTCATGCAGTTGGAAGTGTAATTAAACATAGTGTGCCAGCAGGAATTGGAATGGCAGCTGGAGCATATGAAATTGGACTTGGAACTTCAGCTAATGCAGCACACGTAGGATTCCAAGCATATGACGCAACACATGCATGGATGTTCCCAGATGCTTCAGCACTGGGAAGTAAAGAGAATATTCAACAAGTCCAAAATGATTTAAATAAATTTGCATCATATATGTCTAAAAATAATAATTTCAATTTTCAAAATTATGGAACAGATAGAACAAGTAAAAATAACCTTAGAAGCTATGTCAATAGCCTAATAGGTGTAAATATGGCCCATATAGATGCATCAGTATCAGCTGCGTTGTCAGCATTAATAAATGCTAATCCAACAGATTATGATACAAGCACAACAGTTGGAATGAATAATTTACATAGATTACAAGATATGGCAATGGATGATAGCTTAGACTTTAACGATCCAAGCACAAATCCACTAGGACATGCATGGACAACAGAAGAGAAGAGAGTGGTATCAACAATACAAACCAAAAACCTTGCTACAGCAGTTAATTCATTACATGACAATTACGAAGCTGCAGGAAGCAATAATGCAAAACAAGATGTTGATACATTCATAAATAGTTTAACTTAAAGTGAATAATAAGACGAATTAGCAATCATTATTATAAATGATTGCTAATCTTATATAGAGAGATGTGAGACTATGTTGTGATGATGAGAGCAGAATTATAGAAGAAGAGAAAAAAATCACATTTTTATATCTACAAATATTAAAAAAATAATAAGAAAAAAGCTATTGAGAAATCAAATTATATGTTAAAATAAATTATATATGTGTAAAAGGAGATGATTACCATAAGAAAACAGAAGAAAAACAATAATATAAAATATATTGTTGCGATAATTCTCATAGCAATAATTATGATAATTAATTTAATAGTTATTATAAGATTGACTAAAAAGCCTAAGTCAGCCAATCAAGCAAACAATCCAATAAGCTCGGAATCTAATAATGATGATACTGAAGAAGATTCAGGATCAAGAGAAGATGATGTAAAAAGTTTGCCAGAAACACTTAGAATAAAAAGATATATAGGTTTCTTCTTAGAAGACATAGAAAATGGTGATTATCAATCAGCATATGATGTATTAAATGAAGATTTTAAGAAAACATATTTTACTAATTTAGATGAATTTAAAGAATATGCAGATAAAAATTTCAACTCATCAATAATGACATTAACATATGATAATGTTGAAAGACTTGGAAATAGCAAAACAGGAAATATGTATGTAGTATGGGTAACAATCTCTAATATGTTTCAGTCAAAACTAAAAGATGGGGAAGAATTACCACAAACAAACTTTGTTATAATTGAATATGATTATAATAAATATGAAATGTCATTTAGTGTTAACCAAGAATAGGAGGATGATATGTTTTTAAAATGGAGATTAAAAATAAGAAACTTCTTCAAAAAATATAAAAGAGTAATTTTTATTGTATTAATAGTATGGTTAGTAATAATAGCAATTAATTTTTTCCTTGGACGTAGATCAGAAACTCCAGTGCTCAACACAACATATAATCCACATGAAGTAGTATTAACAAGTGATACTGAAGTGCCAGAAAAATTACAAACACCAATAGAAGATACAATAGATGATTACATAAATAAATGCAATAATAAAGACTATTCAGGAGCTTTTGAATTGTTAACTACAGACTGTAAAACACACGTATTTGGAGATTCATTAGATAATTTTACAACATATGCAAGTTCGGTTTTTCCTAATAAAAAAAGATATAGCATACAAAATTATTCAAATTTTGGACAAGCATACATATATAATGTGAAATTAATTGATGATATTATAGCAACAGGATTAACAAATCAAAGTTATGCATATTATGAAGAAAAATTTGCTGTAAAAGAAGAAGATGGAAAAATAAAATTAAATGTCAATGACTATATGGGATTTAATGATTTAAAAAAAGTTGCAGAAGATGATTATTTAAAAATAAGAGTGGAAAATAAAGAAGAATTTTATTCATTTGAAATTTATAGTGTAAAAATCACTAATAAAACAGAGAAAAAAATTGTTTTATATGATGGGATTGTTGGAAATGAATTAAGCTTGATATCAGGTCAAGATGAAAGAAATCCAATCAATGTAAAAGATACTATTACTTTAGAACCAGGAGAAACAAGGACATTTGAAATTACATTTAATAAATATTATGATGAATCAACAAAAGCATCAGAAATAGCATTTAATAAAATAAGAATAATGACTGAACAATATACTGGAACAGAAGAAACAGAAGAGGAAGAACTAAGCAAAGCAGAAAGAACATACAGTATAACAATATCAATACAATAAGCATAAAAGGGGGGGATATCCATAGAAGATGAAGAGAAAAAACAAGCGGAAGAAGAACAAAGAGAAGCAGAGGCACAGGCTCAGCAAGAAGATAAAGAAGCCAGAATGGAAGATGAAGGATTAAATGAAAATTCCATGGATATTGGTGATGACGAAGCTGAAAGTGATGATGATAGCAACGACTCTGGTCATAGAAGAAAAAGAAATGATGACAATGATAAGGAAAAAGAGAATGCTGAAAAAGAGGCAGAAGAAAATGCTGAAGATACGAAAGAAAAAGCAGAAGACGATATAAAAGACCAAAAAGAAGGGGAAAAAGGCAAAGGAGAAAATACTGAAGATTTAAATCCAAATGACGGAAAAAATCCAAATGAAAATCAACCAGAGAATGAGTCTCAAGATCCCTCAAAAACGGAAAAAAATCAACCAGAAGATAATAATCCAGAAAATAATAAGCCGGAAAAAGACACTCCAGAGAGAGAGACTCCAGAAAACAACACACCGGAAAATAGTAATCCTGAAGGAAATGGCCCAGAACCTTCACCAGAAACCGGTGGACAAGAATTAAATCCACCTGAAAAAATGAATGCAGGTGATTTTGGAAATACTCCAAGTGCAGGCACAGCAGCAGAAGGAGAAGCAGCGGCAGGTGAAGGAGCAGCTGGAGCTGGAGAGGCAGGAGCTGCCGGAGGAGAAGCTGCGGCTGCAGGAGGATCAGCAGCGGCAGAGGGAGCAGCAGGAGGCGCGGCAGCAGCAGAAGGAGCAGCGACAGGAGCAGCGGCAGGAGCAACAGCTGGAGAAGCAGCGGCAGCAGGAGCAGCCACCGCAGGAGGCGTAGCAGCAGCACCTGTCTTGCTTATAGTACTACTGGTTATATTAATAATTATTATAGTTATAGGTGTTGCAGGATTCTTTACAACAATGCCACAATTTTTATGGAATAGACTTAAACAAATGGCATTAAGCTTATGGGATGGTGTGCAGGGTTATGTTATAGGTATGGATGAATCAACAGTAAATAAAGATGATATTATCTATACAGCTCAATATCTTTATGATATGGGATATGATTTAGTCGGAATGGGATTTGCCGAAAGCGTAGAGATATATGGACAAAAAGATGAAGATGGAAATGAAATTCCAGTTGAAGATGGTCATAGTAAAAATGAAATAAAAAAAGTAGATGCACCATATTTAAGAGCATATCTAGTAGCAGAAAATAGAACATATTTAGTTAATAATTATACGTTCAACCTGAAGGATTTTGCTAATAGCTTTTTTGATGGATCAATCTTCGATGAAGGGATGGATACCTGGGGAACAGGAATGATAGATCTGGATTCCAATCTACTAGAAAGAATAGGAATGCCACTAACGGGATTGAGAGTGGGAGAATATAATTTGGGAGAGCTTATCAAAGGTGTAAAAGTTGAAAGAGAAACTAACACAATGAGGATAAGAAGATGGAATATACATTGGGATTTTTGGAATGCACGTAGAGATTATACATATTATAGCTTAGAAGGTTGGACAGGAAGATATGGAAAACCATTTGAATTATTATTAACATTACATGTAGCAACAATGGCTCCAGATCTTGTAAAAGAATTTGCTTTAAATGATGATCTTGATGCAAAAGTTCATGTAAAATTAAGAGATACAGACTTTTCTGGAATCGTATTAGTAGATGGAAAAACAATTGATGAACTAGAAGATGCAGGAACATATAGTGAAGATACAATAGAAGCTTTAAGAAAATTCGAGAAAAAAAGAGCGTCAGACATAAACACATCAATTCCATATATTTCAAGTGTAACAAAGCATTGGTTTAGAAACGTTTATTTTGAAGGAACAGATTCGGATAGTGCAGATAAGAATACACTAATAGGAGTTGATGATGATGGAGATGGATTAGAAGATTATAATGAAACTTCTGGCCCAAAAACACAAAAAACTAAAAAATTATCATCATCTGATAATGCATACAATTTTGGAGATGAAACAAATGCTGAAATGTCATTTTCAGGAGATCTAAAAGAGGAATTTGGTGAAGCAGCAGCTGCAGAGTTAGGCGGAGCAGCTATAACACTACAAGGATCAATGGAAGATGGAGTAGTTCAAACTAAAGATGCTGTAAGAGGAGTTACAAATCCTACAACTAAAGAATTGTTTAGTAAAAAATATTATATATATGATGGAACTGTTGCAACTGCCAAGAAAATTCAAGAAGCAAGAGCAAAAAAGGATAATAGTATAAAAGAAAAAATTTCATTTACGAAAGACTCATTACAAGCATTTACAATTCTTGAAGAAAGTGAGACGTTAGATGCTCAATATATTTATAGGGATTTAAAAGAACTCGTAATTGAATTAGGATACTTTGAAAAAGAAGATTTTTACGAAATTGAAAAACAAGTATTAGAATGGCCGATAGCAGAATATGTTCCTGGTGAATGGCCAGACAGAGAAATAGAAAAAGAAGTATATGAATATGGAACGTTGATTGCGTGTGACGAAACAGTAGCATACTCACTTGGAATGTCAGTACAAGATTTGAGAAAGATGACGGCAACAGAAGATGAAATAGAAGAAAATGATGATAACGAGGATGAAGATGCCTATAAGAATACGTTGAAAAGTTGTACTTTTATAGGTGATGAATATCTAAATAATTTGAAAAACAATGTTGATTTAGGCGATGCTGAATTCTATGTAAAAGATGGATCAGACGCACAATATTGGATAAATAATATAGCTAAAATACCAGCAGACACAAGTAGAGCAATAATATATACAGGATTAAATAATCCAAAAGAATATAAAGCAGGTGAAAATTTAGTAGATGCTTTATTAGAAAAATGTGAAGGAATAAGTATATATGTAATTGAAGTAATGCATGTAGGAGAAAATTGTAAAGATGCAGACGAACTTAATAAATTAATAGATACATATAATTCACATTTAAGAGAAAAATGTAAAAGAACAAAAGGTGCAACATTTTTAAATGCATCAACAGGACTTTTAATGAGTGGTTATTTAGCATATCCAGATAGCTCTAACAGAGTACTAAGTTCTGATAAATATGAGAAATTTGCAAAAAATATATATTTCCAAATGAAAAACAGAAAGGGAATTTCAAGTAACGCTACAGATGAAGAATTCGTAGAAAAATTTCTAAAATCAGCTAAAGAAGTAACAACATATATAAAAGAAAACGGGTTTGAATATGGAAACGCAGATTATATGCCACCTAAATCTGATGGAACAACAACAGAAGATGGTAGCAAAAAAATATCTGGAGATAGAATGGTTGCGTGGGCTTTATATAAAAGTGGATACACAGATCAGCCAGAAAGTGGATTATGCGTAGGCGAAAAAGGAGATTTTGTTGATTACTGTGAGAGTAAGGAATGGCAAAGAATAGAAAATGTAGATGACGTACAGGCAGGAGATATAGTATTTACAGGACAACTAGACGATGAAGGACTTAAAGCAAAGAATGTATTTATATGTGCAGGAGAGGGACAAAACTACAATTGCAACAGTCAAAATAAAATTAATGCAGAAAGTCAACCAATAAAAGAAAATATAGGTTCAGATTTTATGTGTGCATACAGGGTAACTGGAGATGGAGTAATAAGCACCGGATTTGCCAAAGATCTTGATGTTACTGCTATGGGAAATGGAAAAGTTACCGAGATATATAATGAAGATAACAATATATTCTCAGAACAAATATTAGCTGAAAGTATATATGGAGAAAAAATAAATAAGGTAACAGATGAAGTACCTGGAAGAGAACAATCATTAGAAGGAATAAGAATAAAACTAACAGATAAAGCTCTAAAAGGTTATGTATTAGTTATGTATGGTTTTAAAGTAGATAGCCAAGTACAAGTTGGAAAAGAGATTAAAACAGGAGACATACTAGGAAAAACATTAGATTCTGATATTTGCCTAATCTTAATTGATAGAGATAAAGCGGTTGTAGAAAATATTGAAGAATATATAAAAGTACCTAAAAAAGTTAAACAAGTAACTAATGATTTTGAATGGGCACTATTCTACTGGCTACCATTTGAAAGTGGTGCAGCAGATGTTACGGAATCATATCAAAGAGGAAGATACACAGGTCCAGCTTGTGTAAGTTCATGCTCATCAGGAGAGGTCGCTATAGGAATCGTACAATGGACAAGTTTAGGCAATATGTGTAATCAAAGAGATCAATTTTTGCCTTTTATGAAAGAGAATTATCCACAATTTTATGCAAAACTATCGTTTTTAGCAGATAAAGGTGCAAGTTATTATTGGAGTGATTACAATGGAGCAAATGCAGTACAGAAAGCATTGCTAGATTGTGATAAAATGGATCATGAGACATTTTTACAGGCACAAATGGAGTGTGCCAAAGCAAATTATTACGACCCTCTGATAAAAGCACATCCGTGGTTAGAACAAAAAGCAATGTGCGTTCAAGGTGAAATCTTACATTTAAGTTTATGGGGAGCAAATATAAGTGACTTAGATAGCCATAAAGGAGATTCTGATGCAGAATTATTAGCGTATGTAAGACATAAAATAGCTAATACAAATTCAACTGCTGGAGAAGCTTCAGGAAATGAATCTTCAGGAAGAGCCTTCAGCGAACCTGAAATAGGATATGGAATACTTGATGGAAGGTTAACAGAAGCAGACGTTGAAGAATGGGTTAGAACAGGTGATACATCAGTATTAACATCAAAAGGTGTAAAATACAATGGTCCATAGAGAATTAAAAAATATTTTGTAGAAGGGGTGTATGATGAGAAAAAGAAATAAAAATAAGAATAAGAAAATTAAAAAAGCACTAATTTCAGTTGCTATAATAGTAATTTTAATAATATTAATTAATATTATAACCCTATATTGTACACCTCAGGGATATGCCAAAAGAATGTTGAAATATATAAACAGTGATAAAGTAAACGAGGATGTAATGCCAATAGGTAATACATCTTCTTGGTATAGCGAATATCACGGAAATATAAACTCAAGTGTTGTAGATAAATCTGCATACTATTTTGCAACAACACTAGTTCCGGAATACTATAAAGTAGAAGATTCAAAAGCATATTATAAAAAACATAAAAAAGAAATCAAGATCATACTTGGAGTTACAAAATATGAAGAGTTTGATCAAATTGTAAAAAATGTTAAATCACTACAAGGTGAAAATTTAGAATTTGAGGAATACTTTATAATCGATGGCTCAACTAAGAATGGAGACAATTCAATTAATACAGTTTTAGGAATACAATATAAAGATAACGAAGTAATATTATTTAATTTAAATATTTCTGATAAAATAAAAAAAGGTAAAACACCAGTTATATACTGTACAGTTAAAACAGGCGAATACAAAGTCGAAAGAAAATCCGAAGATATAGAAAAAGGAAGTAACCCAGAAGGGCATACAGGAAAAGTTATAAATTAAAAATTAGGATACACTTTATAAGCAAATTAAAGTGTATCTTTTTTTGTAAAATACTGTTGAGAAATAAAAAAATATGGTAAAATAAAATTAGTATATTATAAATTGGAGAATAATTTCTACAAGGAGAGTGGAAAATGAAAAAGAAAAGAAGAAAAGTATTTTCAAAAAAAGAAAAAATAGTAATGATAAGTTTGGGAATACTGGCATTTATATTAATTCTCGGAATAACATTAATGCCAACTAAAATTAAAAATGTAAATAATCAAGTAGCCAATAATGAAGATTTAAATAGAGAATTGATGACTGTTAAAGATGTTGTTGAATATTTGGAGAGCACATTTATTTCAATGGAAGAATCTAAGACAGATGGTTATGAGTTAGACATATACGTTAATTTTAAGTATGATTTATATGAAGGTAATATTTCTAAAGAACAGTATTTCAAAAATTTTTATGAAAAAATAGCAGTGGTTACAAAATTCAAAAGTTTTAGAATCATAGATTCAAGTAAAGACATAACAATTGAAGTAAAATGCTCATCAACTGGAATTTCAGAAGTAAAAATAAATGGAGATGTAAATTATTATAAAAACCAAGACTCAAAAAGAAGCCAAGCAAATGAACTAAAAGTAGAAACATTAGAGTTGAGTGTTAATTCACAAGTATTGCAAGATTTAATAAATGCAAAATGGAGAGCCTCAGCTGTAAATCTAGGTACAAAAGAAAGTACATATGAAAAATATGATGTATATTTTGATGAGGGATATGAAATAAGAAATATTCAAGGAAAAGTATTCAATATTGTATTTACAAATAAATATAAAGATAAAGTGGTAGAAGGATATAAAGTAGGAGATAGCTTAGAAAAAATAGAGGGCGATTTAGGAACATCATATAAAGACTCAGGAATGATAGGATATAAAACTAAAAACTTTTATATTATATTTTCAGCAGATCAAATATCAGTATATCCAAATTATCAGTATGATTACACAGAATTTGAAGACTTAGTAAAAGAATATAATGATAAAAAAGATATTAACGATTTCATGGATAAATTAACTGATATATGGCCAGATTATGATAGTTATGACTATGATACAAGCTATGTAAACATTACATATACATTAAAAGGTGTAAAGATTTCATTCTCATCAACTAAAAAGGATGGAATCCAAATATTTGAAAATTATAAGGGAAGCCTAAAAGAAACAAAAGATACATACACAGATTTATATTATAAATTAGATAAAAATTTAATGTTTAATAATGAAACTTTAAGAAAAATGAATCGAATGTATGACAATACAGGTGCTGAATCAGATCCAATTCATTACAGTAGCAAGTTCTATGTATTTTATACATTAAGCAATCAGAAATATAAAAATATTAAAATAATGTCAATTGATAAAGAACATCCAAATAATGAATTTGATGATACATTAGAAATAACATCATATGTTTGGGCAGATGATTCACATATGATTTATGGTGTAAGTGGTGACGGAATATACATATATGATGCAGAGAATAGAACAACAGAAAAAATATTATCAGGAAAAGATACTTATAAAATAACAAATTACAACAGAGAAACAGAAATTATAGAATATGATGACGTAAAAGCAAAGATTAATTTTTAAGGGGAAAATAAATGAAACAACTAAAATTAGTATCAAAAAGAATATTAATAATTTATATAATAATTTTTATTGTTCTATCATCAATGTCATCATGTTTGGCAAGAGGATATGATGAGAAGTGTGGAGAGTATGCTGCACAGTGGGCAATAGAATTCATAGACAAAAATGCAGGAAGTAGCCAATATAGTTGCAGTGGAAATTTAGGATCAATTAATGGAAAAACGTCATGTAACTGGTCTGGAGGTACACAAGATAATGGATACGGTTCAGGAACATTTTATGGTTGTTGTACATGCTGGGTACATTGGATATTCTATTATGCACTTGGCGTAGATATCAATGACATGGGATTTGATCCATTATCTGATACAGCATATGCTAATCTAAAAGGTGGAAATGAATATTTTGATGACGTATCAGGACAGACATTACAAGCAGGAGATATTTTGATTGTAAATGGACACGCCGAAATGTATGCTGGAGATGGCACACATGCTAACTTTGGAAGCACACCAATGAATCATCACGCAGCATGTAGCAGAATGACTCCTGGTCAAAGTAGTGAAGGAGCAATAGCAGTAAGACTAAAAAATTCAGTACAAGTTAACCCAGCAGGATCTGTTGCAGTAGAAGAACTTGAAGATGAAGATTTAAATATATATGATGAAAATGGATTTATATATACAGGTGTTGCTAAAATAGAAGGATATAAAGGTTCAGCTCCATTTTTAAAATGGATATTCAAAATGTTAACTCAAATATTGGACTATCTAATTGGAATATTAACATTGGGTGGAAGAATTGTTTGGGTAGGCTGGACAGCAATAATTGAAAGACTTGTAATGGACGGAATTGTAAATGCAGTAACAGGAATAACTAATAAGAGAGACGATAGTTGGGAAAAAGATCCAGATAAAATAGATGAAACAGATCAAGAAGTTCAACAAGAAGCAGAAGCAGAGAAACAAAATGCAGATAAACCGCAAGCTACAGGAAGCAAAGATAATCCAAATGAATATATAAGCGAAGGAATGCAAGGAGTATCAGATATAGGTGGAAAAGTACAATTAAAGACATCATCAGAAGCAAATGTAACTGTAGAAAATATTGTATATAATAAAATTCCTATATTAGATATTAACTTCTTCAATTTTGAATCTGCAGGTGGAGCAGTAGTAGATCAAGATGGAATTATATACATAATAAAAGAAAATGTTGCAATGTGGTACTATGTATTTAGAATTATGGCAATTGTTGCAATGTTAGCTGTTTTAATATATTTAGGAATAAAAATGACAATAACAACAGTAGCAGAAAAGAAAGCTGTTTACAAACAAATGATGTTAAGCTGGCTTGCAGGATTTATTTTAGTATTTGCAATAAATTATATTATGTATGGAATTATACATTTAAATGAACAATTTATAAGTTGGCTAATACCAAAGTATGAAGATGGAACAGAAATTTCATTATATGAAACTGTAAGAACTAAAGCATATGAATTAAAAGCAACTACAGGATTTGTTGGAATGATAATGTATATGGTTTTAGTGTATTATGCAATAAGATTTTTATTAATATATTTTAAGAGATATTTAACAGTAACAATTTTAGCACTGATATCACCATTTGTGGCAGTTGTATATGCTATAAAAAGAGTAACGTCAAATGGAGGAAGTGCAGCAATATTTACAAACTGGTTTAAAGATTTCTTATATACAGTAGTTATACAAGCAATACATGCATTAATTTATACAGTGTTTGTTGGAACAGCATTGAAGTTAACAGAAACTTCAATTGAAGGTATTTTTATAGCATTCATATTCCTAAGAGTTATGTTAAAAATGGACCCAATAGTAAGAAAAATATTTGGTTTGGAAGGAAAAAATGGTGGAAAAATAGTAGTAGCGCCATTGGGAACACAATTAGCAGTCTTTAAAGAACTAAAAAAATCAAACAGCTTTAAAGGTGTGAAGAGAATAGCTGGTGGTATTGTTGGAAACGCTGTAGTTGTTCCAACAGCCAAAGCAGTAGGAGGCATATCACGTGCTGCAGACAAAATAAGAAGCGGTATTATTGATGAATTTGGAAGTACAGAGTATTATAGTGAAGAAAAAGTAAAAGAAAGAGAAAAGAAGAAAAAAGAAAGAAAACAAAAATGGAATGAAGTTTCAAAAAGCGTGGGAACAGGACTAGCTATAGGTGCTCATGGAATTACAGCTGCAGCAAAATTTGGTGCATCAATTCCACTTCTAATTGTAGAACCAGAATATGGAATTATGGTTTTTGATTCTGCTTGCACATCAGCTGATGAAGTTTCAGCTAAAATAAGAGGGGCTAAAAAAGGAAAATTATTACCTAAATCATACCCTAATACAAAGAGATTTAAGTTAAAAGGAATACAACCAAAGAGCAGAGCAGGTGCGAATAAACTAATGAAAAGATTATCTTTATTAGGAATTCCATTTGCAATAGCAGCTGGAGGAACAGCATATACAAGAGGTAAGAAACCAGGAACTGCCGGAAATGAAAGAAAAGAAATTGGACAAATAAAAATGAGCCAGTTAACAGAAGAGCAAAGAAGAAGATTAGCTGCGAAAATTGGAACAGCCAAAACATTAAGATATGCAAAACCTAGCATGACAATTGAAGAAGTTCTCGAAGAAGGAGACTTTGACAAAGCTGAAGCATATGCAGATTTACTAGTTGAAGCTAGAAAACAAGAGCAAGAATTAGAATTGCAATTTAGAGAATTGACAGGAAGAATGGATGATGATATTGCTGCGATGGAAAAAATTGATCCTAGATTTGCAAGTGCCATGAAAGATAAAAAGACAAAAGAGCTAGCTAATGCCGCATTAGTATTAGCAAAACCATTATCAGAGAAAGATATTTATAGAGCGGTACAAAATTACAAATCAAAAGTGCCACAATTTAACGAAGCTGCAGAAAGAATAAGTTCTAGAGACGTAGAAGGAATTGCAAAAGAAATAAATGCTGTACTAAAACAAAAAGGTACAGACATGGAAATGAGCAAAGAGTTTATAGATAAAGTTCAACAACAGTTAACTGATAATCAAAGAAGGATGCAGGAAGAAAAAGAAAGAAGAGAACAACATGATGTTGCGGGACAAGATGTATCAGCAAAAGCAAAGGGAAAATCAATAACACCTCAACAAAAATCATTGAAAGAACAAATAAAAGATTTGTCAAGAGGAGATCCAAATAATCCATATGCAGCAGAAAACGCAAATGCACCAAAGCAAAATGGAGAAAAAGAAAATACCCCTGGAAGTGAGAGCGGAAGCAGTGTTGAGAGATTAGTAAAAAATATTAGAAATGCATCTAGGGGAACAGCAAGTAAGACAGCTACAGTTACTCCAAAAACAATGGACTTTGCAAAAAGAATAGAGGCATTAGATAGATTAAGTGAACAAGTCTCTAATATTACAGGTGAACAATTATATGATCTTGACGATGTATTTCGTAGATTAGAAGCTTTATAAAAGAATAAATTGGTAAATAACTCAAAGCAGAATATATACAACTTCACGAATGATGTACTAAAATAAGCGTGAGGTGAAAAAAATGCCAGATTTTGTTATAAAGCAGAAAAAGAAAAAAGATTATGAACAATTTACATGTAGAATAGAAGCTGATGTATTAGAAAAAGTTAAAAGAACAGTGCTTGATTATAATTTGCCATCAGTAAATGAATTTATTAATGAATGTATAAAATACTCATTAGAAAATATGAAAATTATTGATGAAGACGAAGTAGAAGAATAAACCTTCTACTTTGTTTTTTTATAAAATATTAAATTATAGGGAAACTGATATTGAAAAAGTTTTTTCTATAATATATTATGATAACATGGAGGAGAAATAATGAATAAAAACAAAAGAAAAATATTATCACTAATGATTACATTGATGATGATAATAATATTAAATACATCGGTAAAAGCAACAGAGACTAGAGTTATTCAAGCCCAAATAGATCATAATGGAGCAATAATAGAAATATCTTCTGATAAAAAGATAACTTCTATAAAAATGTATAAAAAAGATAGCAATGGTGTGTATACAAGATTTTATCAGTCAACGCAAGCAGGGTATACAGAAAAGAAATTTTTTATTTCAAAATATACTTTATCAGAAGAAGAAAAAACAGATATTAGAGTAGATATTACATATGATGGTGAGCCAAATGAAGTTAAGGAAATTGAAATTGATAAGGTTCCAGAGCAAGTTATAAAAGAACCAGCAGCAAGTGAAACGCCAGCTAGTCCTACGGAGCCAAGTTCACCAACACAACCTAGCCAACCACAAACACCAGCTACGCCAAGCAATCCAACAACTGAAGTGGATGATGGAATAACAGCTATTTCTTTAAATAAAAATAGTTTAGATTTAAATATGCCATCTACTAAAACTGCAACTATAAAAGCAACTACAACGCCGAATAAGGCTAATACAACACTAACATGGTCAACATCAGATAATAGAATTGCAAAGGTTGACAAAAATGGAAAAATAACAGCAGTATCACCAGGAAAATGTACTATAACAGTAAAAACTGCTAGCGGAAAAACAGCAAGTTGCAATGTAAATGTAAAATTTAGAGATAAAAATATAGCAAATGGAGCCAAAGTTTATTTTATTGACGTCAATTCAGCAGATTGTATATTGATTTGGAACGATGGAAAATATGGAATGATAGATACAGGAACTTCAGGAAATGTATCGTGTGTAAAAAAATACTTAAAAGATCTTGGAGTAAAAGAACTAGAATGGGTAATGATCACACATTATGATTCAGATCATATGGGCGGATATAGTTCAATTAGTTCGAGCTATAAAATCAAGCAAGTATATTTAAAAAAAGTACCTAAACATAATAGATATCAAGATGTAAAAAAAGTTGCTCAAAAAGCTGGAACACCAATAAAGTACGTTGGAAGTGATTGTAAAACAATGGGGCTAGGAAACATGAAGTTCAACTTGTACAACTTAACTGATACGTATGGAAAATATGGCATAAGGAGACAAAATATAAACAGTATCGTTGCAGTAGCAACTGTAAATAGTAAAAAAATAGCATTTATGGGAGACTTTACAAATGTTGGAAAAGGAATGTCATCTGCAGAAGAAAAAATTGCAACAGCAATTTGTGATAATTTAGCTAAAAAAATTGGAAAGGTCGATATTTATAAAATAGCGCATCATGGATACAATGGTAATAGGTCAACAGAAATAAATCAATATAAACCTAAGTATGCTATATTAACTAATAATCGTATTCCAAATAGTGATATTTATAAGAGAATAAAAAAATATACTGGAAGTAATTTTTATATGGATGGAACAGGAACAGTAATAATGACTATTTCAAATAATGGTGAAGTGAAGTTTAACAAACTTCCAGATGATACATAAAATAAAAATCGTTTACTAATGCTATAGTAAACGATTTTTTACGTAAATACGAAATATATATTTTTTATAACACAGAAAATAATAAATAAAAAGAGAAAATAAAAATATTTTCTCTTTTCCCTTTTGGAGGCGACACCCGGATTCGAACCGGGGATCAGAGTTTTGCAGACTCGTGCCTTACCACTTGGCTATATCGCCATATAATAAAATGGAGCGGGAAACGGGGCTCAAACCCGCGACCTTCGCGTTGGCAACGCGACGCTCTATCAACTGAGCTATTCCCGCAAAACAAAGCAAAACTATAATAGCAAAAAAAATAACAAAAGTCAAGTATTTAACTCAGCATTTTTTATGATTTTGAATTTTATGGAACTCGATAAAAGTTTTTATAGTTATTAATGAAATTATATAAATACTCTAAAGGAGTCTTTTTACTAATATATGTTGCAGAATAAATATTAGTACTATAAATTTTATCGTTTTCACAAAAAATATCAATTGCAGCAATCTTTTGGTTCTCATAAATAGGCGCAGCAAGATTTTCTTCAGATAAAACGACAGAAATTGAAGAAATTAGTTCCTTTTTTATAGGATAAAATTCAGGAAAATTTTTATCTAAAACAGGAGAAAGCTTAGAAGTTACTTTAGGAATTTCTATAAAAGGAATTATATAATCTGAATATTCTTTGAATTTGGTAGTAATTAAATCTTTAAATGATACAGCTTCATAATTATCGAATACATAATTTATTAATTTTATAGAGTCATTTGTTCTTATAGATTTTGTGTCAGCACCCAAAACAATTACAATAATATCTAGATTGTCTTGTTTAGCAGAAGTAATAAGACATCGACCTGCTTGACTAGTGTAACCTGTTTTAATTCCATATACAGAAGGAATTGTACCGAGAAGTTCATTAGTATTATGAATAGATTTTATTGAACCATTTATAGAAACATTATAATATTTTGTCCCCACAATTTGAACAAAAAGTGGATTACTTAAAGCATAATCGCATAAAAAAGCAAAGTCAGAAACAGTTGTATAATGATCTGCATTATCAAGTCCGTGAGGAGTGACAAAATGTGTTGATTGAAGAGATAGATCATTAGCCTTATTGTTCATAAGTATTGCAAAATTTTCAACAGAACCAGCACAATATTCGGCGAGCGCAACAGCAGCATCATTACCAGAACATAACATTAGTCCATATAATAAATCTCTGACCGATATAGTATCATTAGTATGTAATCCTAGTCTAGATCCGCCTGTAGAAGCGGATTTTACTGAAATAGTAACAATATCATCAAGATTACAATTTTCTAATATAATAGTGCATGTCATTACCTTGGTAGTAGAAGCCATTGCACATTTTTCATCTACATTTTTTCCAAATAAAACTGTTTTTGAATTTCTTTCAAAAACAATTGCTCTCCTTGAGTAAATTTCGAAATCAACATTAGAAGGTTCGGAATTGATTTCTACAGATTCCGAATCCTCGATTAAATCATCAGCAAAAGAACAGCAAAACATTGAAAACAATAGGAATATTATAAAAAAACATTTAAAAAATCTCATTTAAAAACAGCCCTCGATATTAACAAATTATTATAAGATAAAAATATGCCAGCAAAGTATTAATATGACAAGAAAAATTAACAAAAATATAATATAAATGTAATATATCATGAAATGGCTGAAAATACTGAAATATAAGAAAAACAGTCAAAAAATGAGAATTGACAAAAAAATATAAAAAGATAAAATAAAATTATAAAATAGAATAATTAGGGGAGTTATACCGAAAAAGCGATAGGAGAAGAGAATATGAGAGATAAAATATTGAAGAAAACCATAGCAGCAATCTGTATAATGGCAATGATATTACCAATCTCATCAGAAGTATTGGCTAAGATAACTGAAACGGCCAAAGATACTGAGCAAAAGTTTGGAATATCACTATTTCATGAGAGTACTTTCTTAGGAGATTCAAATAAAAAATTGAATTTTGCATATAAAGTAGGAAATAGAAATTTTTATAGGGTATATGCTGGAAATAATGATTATGAAACAACAGCAATTTGTTTGAATAAAGATGGAAAGTTTCCTCAAGAAAAGAATGATGATCAAACAACAAATACAGGGAATTATAAGAGTTTAGGAACTGCAACTGCATCAACATTAAAAGAAGCTTATGATAAAATAGATGATAAAAAGTCAGCACAAATTTCATGGCTTATCAATAATGTAGTCCTTCCAGAAGATTCAACTGAATTGAAAGATTTAAAGTTAAGTAAGATATATAAAGAATTAATTGATAGTACTGTAGGAACAGAAAATCCACTTACACTTGATCAAATAAAGAAGATTATGACAGAAGATGATTTGGTATTTGCTTATCAATGTGCAGTATGGCAAGCAACAAATTATTCAACTGTAACAAATGCAAACAAAGCTGAGATTTTAGATGAAGTGTTCCAAGGAAATAATTCAGGAAGCGATTCAAGTAGCAACTGGGATTCATTAACAGGAAACGATAGATGGGGATATAGAGGTAAAAAAGGTACATACATCAACACAATGATTCAATACTATATAAACCATTTTAGTGGAACAGAAGATATAATTCCAACAGCATCATCAACAGCAGTAGCTCCTAAAATAACAGTTCCAGAAGCAGTAGACGGAAAAAATGAATATGAAATAAAGGGAACAAAATTATTTATAGGACCATTCACAATTAGTTCATCAGAAGAAGGAAAACCAACAGTTGATTATGCGATAGGATTTACTTTTAAAGATGAGGCTGGAAAGGATTTAACTGTTGAACCAGGATCATCAGGGTATGTAATTACTGATGCTAATACAACTACATCTCATCCATTAGCACAAACAAAAGACGCTCTTGAGGGAAAACAATTCTATTTAGCTCTTCCTTTAAATACTAAAATAAGAACAGTAGGTATAAAACTAACAACAGCTAGTATAAAAGCAGAGTCAACAGGAACTGTATGGAAAGCCACAGAAGGCGATAATATGCAACCACTATTAACAATAAATAGAACAGAAACAAAAGGAAATAATGTGGAAGCAACATATACATTTACGACAAAAGTTACTACAAATTATGATGTAGCATTAAGAAAACATATAGTAGCAGTATATAGAAAAAATACATCAGGACAATGGCAAATAATATATGCTGATCCAGATAAAGATAAAAAACTTGATCCAAGAACACCGATAACAAAAACAGCAACAACAAACTCATTTAACCAAATAGAGTATGAACATAGAAAAGATCCTATGCAATTAGAAGTTGGAGATAGAGTTGTATATGGTATAAACGTTTATAACGAAGGAGAAGATACAGTAAGAATTACACAAATAACAGATCATATGCCTCCATCAGGAATTAGATTTATAGACGTAACAAAAGAAACGGTAGTAGATAAAGCAGCAATAAACAAAGACTGTACACAAGCAAATAGCACAGTTAGTTATAAGAAAACAAATTCATATTTGTATGAACTAGAAAAAGGGAAAAAAAGTGGTACAATAGAAATTGAGTTTGAAGTTACAGAAGACGCAAAAGGAAAAATAGTAACTAACATAGCAGAAATTTCAGAAATGACAGATAAAAATGATAATCCATTAGATAATGATATTGATTCAGCACCAAACAATGTAAAATTACCAACAACAGAAGAAGAGTGGCAGAACTATACAGGAAATGATACAGAACAATTTAAAAATCCAAGTGATTTAAGTAAATCAGATTACTATTACAAAGGTCAAGAAGATGATGATGACTTTGAAAAAATTACAGTACCAGCTGAAAAGAAAATAGATTTAGCTTTAAGAAAATCAATTGAAACAGTCAATGGAGAGGCAAAGAATAGAGCAAAAGATCCAGATACAACACCATTAACAGACGGAGATAAAAAGACAACAACATCAAATTTCTCAGATATAAAAACAGAAGTACCAGTAAAAGTTGGAGATGTAGTTGTATATTCAATAAGAGTATTTAACGAAGGAAATGCAGACGGATTTGCAGGAGAAATCACAGATTATATTCCAGAAGGACTAGGATACATAGTAGGATGTGACATTAATCAAAGCAATGCATGGAAATTAAAAAATGATTTACAATTTGAAACTGTAAAATTAAGTACAATAACAAATGGAACAAACAATTTATCAGTAGCAGATTTTAAAAACAATTCAAGTATATCAACACAAGAAGATGTAAAAAATGTTGATATAGCAAAAGGAAAAGTAACAATAACAACAGACAAGCTTGCAACAGGAGAAGAAAATAAATTAAAAGCATTTGATGAAACAAACAAGAAATTAGACATACATACAGTTCAAGTTGCTTGCGTAGTTTTAGATGACGCAAAAGCAAATGATACTTTAAGAAATATTGCAGCAATAACAGAATACAGAAATGAAAATCAAGAAAAAGTAACACCAGATATTGATTCAAATTCAGATAACAATTTATCAAATTTTGATGAAAAAAAACATGAAGATGATGAAGATTATGAAAAATTATTAGTTAAAGAAACAGCATATGATTTAGCATTAAAGAAATACGTATCTGGAGTAACAGATGCATCAAACAACAAGAAAGAAATCTCTAGTGAACAAAAAAGAGAATTAAAAATAACAAGTGTAGATGCATTAGAGAAAAGAACAGATTCACAAGAAAAATTAGATGCGACATATTCATTTGGAACAGATAAAGCAACAAATCCAGTAGAAGTTAAAAAAGGTGATTATGTTACATATACATTAAGAATATACAACGAAGGTGCAACAGACGCAGTAGTTGGAGAAGTATTTGATACAACACCAGAAGGATTAGAATTCCTATCAAATAGTGCTATAAATAAAAAATACGGTTGGGAACAAATGAAAACAACAGTAGCCGGGGGATGGGATAAATCCGAAGGGTTAGTAACAAAATACTATGCAAATACAGTACTACCTGCATTTGATGCAACAAAGAAAAATGATATACCATTATTTTTTGATCAAACAGGTGTAGGAATAGATATGGGAGTAAGTTATCTTGAATTAAAAATAGAATTCAAAGTAACTACAGATGAAAATAAACAAATCAAAAATATAGCAGAAATAACAGTAGATGATGGTGACGACAATGACTCAACACCAAACAATAAAGATGAAAAAGAAGATGATGAAGACTTTGATGTAATAATACCAAAGAAATTTGACTTAGCATTAAGAAAATTTATAACACAAATAGATGATAAAGAAATAAAAGATAGAATTCCAGAAGTAAATACAACACCATTAGATGATGGAACGGAAACAACAGCAAAATATGAACATACTAAAGAACCAAAAGTAGTTGTAAAAGGACAAAAAGTAATATATACATTAAGAGTTTACAATGAAGGAACAATGGATGGATATGCTTCAGAAATAACAGATGATTTACCAGAGGGAATAACATTCTTACCAGAAGATGAAGTTAACTTAGAATATAAATGGAAGATGTATGATAAAGATGGTAAAGAAACTGAAGATGTAGAAGAGGCAGTAACAATCAAAACAGATTATGGTTCAAAAGAAAATGGAGTTGCTACAACAAAACCAGATGATTACACAAAAGAAAAATATCCATATTATAAATCAAATTCAAACTTATTAGTAGCATATGATAAATCAACAATGAAATCTGGACCAGATTACATTGATGTAAAAGTAGCTTTTGAAGTAACACAAGAAAGTGTAACTGATGGAAATAAAGAAATAGTAAATACAGCAGAAATTTCAAAATGCAAAGACAAAGATAATAAAGATGTTGAAGATATAGACTCAACACCTGGAAATGGTAAAGAAGATGAAGATGATATTGATAAAGAATACTTAGTATTAAAATACTTTGATTTATCATTATTAAAATATGTAAGTAAAGTAATGGTAACAGAAGATGGTGTTACAAAAGAAACAGAAACAGGATATGATGGAACAGAAAATCCAGAGCCAGTAGTAAAAGTCGAATTAAATAAAAAGAAATTAGCTAAAACAGAAGTTAAATATGTATACACGATTAAGATAACAAACGAAGGTGAAATAGAAGGATATGCTAAAGAAATAAAAGACAGAATACCAGATGGATTAGCCTTCTATGAAGAAGATAATACAGAATACAACTGGAAAGTACTAGAAGAAGGAATTGTAACAACAGATTACTTAAAAGACACATTATTAAAACCTGGAGAAAGCGCAACAGTTCCAATAGTATTAAGATGGGTAAACTCAGAAACAAACTTGGGACAAAAAATAAATGTAGCTGAAATAAGTAAAGATGAAAATGAATATGGTGTACCAGATATTGATTCAACGCCTGATAACAACAAAGACGGTGAAGATGATCAAGACGAAGCACTTGTATTACTATCAATTAATACAGGTTCGGCACCATTATATATAACATTAATAACAATAATAACAGCAATACTTGGAACAGGAGCATACTTAATATACAGTAAAGTTATAAAAAAATAACACTAAAAATAAAAAAGATCTAATCTTATAAAGGTTAGATCTTTTTTTGTTTATACATAAGAAAACTAAATACTTTTTTACGGTATAAAGCTAAATAAAACTCAGAAGCTTTAAAATGCCAAATAAATAAAGAAAAAGTTACCATAAAGCTTGCAAATGTAACAAAAATGTAATATAATTGAAATGTGTGGAAACTCAAGAATTCCGTAAGGAAATATCGAATAATATAAATATAAAAAGGATGTTTAAGGAGGATATTGTGGAAAGAAAAAATATTTTAAAGAAAATTATAGCAAGTTTCTGTTTATTAATAATTGCATTGCCAAGTTTTTCTCAAGTAATTGGGGCAACAATGTACAGCGTAGGAAAAACAGGAGACACAGCAAAATTTGGAATTAGCTTTTTAAACAAAAATGGATGGGGATACAAAATCCAAAACAGATTAACATACAGAGTGTATGAAGACAAAAATTCAAGCAAAGATTACAGTAGAGATATTTATTGCTTAGATTATACAAAAAAATTCCCAAATGAAGATTCAAATAAAACAACATTCACAAATAAAGGAAGCTTAACAAGTTCAATCAAAAATAAAGATAAAATTGAATTAATCGCACAAAACATGTATTTAACAAGCATGACTGATGAAGAAAAAGATGAAGTATTATCAAAAATATTCGCAGACATAATAAATAGAACTTCAACAGATGCTAACCCAGTAACATTAGAATATATTAAGAAAACAATAAACGAAGATGATATATTCTTTGCTCAACAATGTGCTATTTGGAAATACACAAACAACTTAGAATGGCAAGGAGCATCAATTTGGTTAACAAATAAAGAAAATCCATCAGACACAGACTGGTATCAAATATCAAATGTTGGAGAAGCAAGATTCGCATTCATGCAAGAAATTTATACATATTTAACAAGCGAAAAATTAAAAAGCGAATCAGAACTTACAAATCCATCATTTGTAAAGAGCGATAAAACATCAACAGAAACAGAAGAAGGATACATAGTTGGTCCTTTCCACATTAAATCTGGAACAAACACAAATTATACAGTTTCAATTGAAGATCAATCAGGATCTAAATTGACAACATATACAGTAGTTGACAAAGATGGAAATAAAATAGCAAACAAATTGGAAGATGCTATTGATAAAGATTTTTATATAAGAGTTCCATTAAAAACAACTGCAACAAAGGTAGTATTAAAATTAAATTATAATTCATATAAAACAACAACATCACTATGGGAAAACGGAGAAAATGATTCTCAACCATTACTAGAAGTTGAAAAAGAGAAAATCCCAGGTGAAGACAAAGATGAAGCACCAATAGAAAGACCAGAAAAAATATATGACTTAGCATTAAGAAAATACATAATAAAAGTAGGAGATAAAGAAATAACAGATAGAAGACCTACAATTACATATAACAAAGAAGACAAAGAAATAAATTATAAACACAAAAAAGACCCAGTTGTATTAAATGCTGGAGATAAAGTAGTATATGAAATAACTGTATATAATGAAGGAAATCAAAAAGGAAAAGCAACAAGAGTAAAAGATTATTTACCAGCAGGACTAGAATTCGTAAAAAATAGTGAAATAAACAAAGAATATGGTTGGATGGCTTCACAAGATGGTTCATACATAGTAACAGCATATACACAAGACTATGAATTAGATCCATTTGATGAAGAAACAAAAAAATTATCTAGCGTAAGCCTAAAAGTTGAATGTAAAGTTAAAGAATCAGTAACATCAGGAGTATTAACAAATGTAGCTGAAATAGCAGAAGATAACATTGATGATATAGATTCAGAACCAGGAACAATAGATATAAGTAAAATTAATTTACCAGATTATAAAGGTAAAGATTCTAATAAAGAAGACTTAACTGATTCAGATTATTTTTATAGAGGTCAAGAAGACGATGATGACTTTGAAAAGGTTACAGTAGAAAATCCAAAAATAGATTTAGCATTAAGAAAGTACATTTCAACAGTTAATGGAGAAAATCAAAATAGAGAACCACAAGTAGATGTAACAGGACTAGTAAATGGAACATCAACAACAGCAACATATAAACATTCAAAAGTTCCAGTACAAGTTAAAAAAGGTGATATAGTTATATATTCAATAAGAGTATTTAATGAAGGTGACCAAGATGCATACGCAAATGAGATCACAGACTATATACCAGAAGGTTTAGGATTCATAATGAATCACAAAACAAACTATACAAATAACTGGAAAGTTACATCAACAGAAAATAAAATAGTAAAATTAAATACAATAGAAAATGCAACAAAGAACTTATCAATATCAGACTTCCAAGGTGTTAGTTCAATAGAGGATGTTGATGTTGTTACAGGAAAAGCAACAATCAAAACAAACAAATTAAAATATGAACAAGGAAGCACAGAAAACTTAATAGAAGCATTTGATAAAACAAAAACAGAACCATCAAGCAAAGTAGTTCAAGTAGCTTGCGTAGTAGTAGCTGATGAAATATCAGATGAAACAATTAAAAATATTGCAGCAGTTACTAAGCACAGTGATGCAAATGGAAATACAAATGTTACAGATAGAGATTCACAACCAGAAGAAATAGATACAGCTAACTATCCAGATAACAGCAATATTCAAGATGATGATGACTTTGAAAAATTAGTATTAATTAATAAAAAATATGATTTAGCATTGAAAAAATTCTTATCAGCAGTTGAAGGAAAAGAAATTACACCTTCAAGATTACAAAAAGTAAATACAGCACCATTACAAGAAGGAAAAGAAGATGCTGAATACACAATGGATAAATCAGTAGTAAAAGTTGCAACAGGAAACTCAGCAGTATACACAATTAGAGTATACAACGAAGGTGAACAAGATGCATATGCAGAAGAAGTAAAAGACAACATTCCAGAAGGACTTGAATATATAGAAGACAGCGAAATAAATAAAACATACAGATGGAAAGTAGAAGATGGAAAAGTTGTTACAGATTACTTATCAAAAGAAGTAAATCCTGATAAACAAATCAAAGCATTTGATAAAGCAACAGGAGAAATTAGTTATCAAGAAGTAAAAATAGAGTTTAAAGTAGTAAGTAAAGAAGCGAAAGTTATAAAAAATATAGCTGAAATAAAAACAGATGATGGTGATGATATAGATTCAACACCAGACAACAATAAAGAAGACGAAGATGACCAAGATTATGATAATATCATTCCAGCAGTATATGACTTAGCATTACAAAAATTCATAACAAAATTAGATGATAAAGATATCACATCAAGAGTTCCATTATTATCAATAGATGAAGATGGAAAAATAACATATAATCATACACAAGATCCTTTAACAGTAGCAAATCAAAGCACTGTAGTATACACAATTAGAGTATACAATGAAGGAACAATAGAAGCATATGTTGAAGAAGTAAAAGACAATATTCCAGAAGGATTAGTATTCTTACCAGATAATGAAATAAACCAAAAATATGGTTGGAATTTATATGATGAAAATGGAAAAGAAACAGATAATGTAGATGAAGCAAAATACGTTAGAACAGATTATTTATCAGAAGCTAAATCAGCAGAAAGAGGAGAAAATAATCAATTAAAACCTTTTGACAAAGCATTAGGAATTACAGATTCAAATCCAGATTACAGAGATGTGCAAGTAGCATTTAAAGTAGATCAATCAAAAATGAGTACAATGGAAAGAAGAATTAAAAATATAGCTGAAATAACAGCAGACAATGGTGATGATATAGATTCAACACCAGATAATGATAACCCAGATGAAGATGATCAAGACGATGAAGAAATCGAATTGAAATATTTCGACTTATCATTATTAAAATACGTAACTAAAGTAGTAGTAAACGAAGACGGGGTAGTAAAAGAAATAGAAACTGGACATACAGGAGCAGAAAACCCTGAACCAGCAGTAAAAGTTGAAATCAACAGAAAGAAATTAGACAAAACAGCAGTAACATTTATTTATACAATAAAAGTTACAAACGAAGGTGAAATAGAAGGTTATGCTAAAGAAGTAAAAGATAGAATTCCAGAAGGTCTTGAGTTCTATACAGAAGATAATCCACAATGGAAAATCTTAGAAGACGGAATAGTAACAACAGATGCTTTAGCAGATACATTATTAAAACCAGGGGAAAGTGCAACAGTTGAAATAGCATTAAGATGGAAAAGAGATGCAAACAACCTTGGATTAAAAGTTAACACAGCTGAAATCAGTAAAGATCAAAATGATTATAATACGCCAGATATTGATTCAACACCAGACAATAATATAGATGGTGAAGATGATCAAGATACAGCACCAGTTATTTTATCAATCACAACAGGTTCTGCACCTACATACATAGTATTAACAATCACAATAATGACTATATTATCAACTGGATGTTATGCAATTAAGAAATTTGTATTATAGAATTTAATTAAATAAGAAGGGCTAAATAGAAATATTTAGCTCTTTTTTTGTTTTCAAGAAATACACAGATTCTTCACTAAAAGTGGATAAATCAAAGAAAGGAGAAAAGAAGATATTAACAATAATAAATAGCATATCATTAATAGGAATAAACGGATATAAGATAGAAGTTCAAGTAGATGTTAGTAATAATATGCCCAAATGGGAAATCGTAGGTTTGCCAGATATCAGTATAAAAGAGTCAAAAGAAAGAGTACAAGCAGCCATAAAAAATAGCGGGTACGAATTAAGAAGCAAAAAGATCTTAATAAATTTAGCACCAGCTGAAATAAAAAAAGAGGGTTCAGTATTTGATTTAGCAATTGCAATAGGAATTTTAAATAATTTAGAATACATACACAATAAAAAATTAAATGAATACGCATTTATAGGAGAACTATCTTTAGATGGCAAAATAAACGCCATATCAGGAGTTTTGCCAATGTGCATAGAATTACAACGAATAGGAATAAAAAAGGCAATATTGCCAAAAGAATGTCAAACAGAAGCAAGTATAACAAAAGGACTAGAAGTATATGGGGTAGAAACATTAAAAGAGACAGTAGAATTTTTAAACGGAGAAAAGAAAGTAGAAAGGTCAGAAACACATTTAGATCAAATACTAGATCATAGAACTATGAGTAAAATAGATTATTCAGAAGTAAAGGGACAGCATGAAGCTAAGAGAGCACTAGAAATATCAGCGGCAGGAGGCCATAATTGTTTACTAATAGGAAGTCCTGGAGCAGGAAAAACGATGTTAGCAAAAAGACTCACTACAATCTTGCCAGATATGACTTTTGAAGAAGCACTTGAAGTAACCAAAATTCACAGCATAGCAGGAATGACAAAAAAGAGTCAATTAATAACAGAAAGACCATTTAGAAACCCACATCATACAGCATCAAAAGTCGCATTAATAGGTGGTGGCAAAGATGCTAAGCCAGGCGAAATAAGCTTAGCACATAGAGGAATATTGTTTTTAGATGAATTACCAGAATTCAATAAAACGTCATTGGAAGTACTTAGATTACCATTAGAAGACAGAAAAGTTTTAATATCAAGAGCTAGCAAAACTTGTGAGTATCCAAGTAACTTCATGCTAATAGCAAGTATGAATCCTTGCCCTTGTGGTTATTATGGCTCAAACGAAAAAGAATGTACATGTTCATCAAATGAAATCGCAAAATACATACATAAAATAAGTGGACCGCTATTAGACAGAATAGATATACAAGTTGAGGTTCAAAATGTTGAATACAAAAAAATGATAGAAACTAGGCAAGAAGAGAGTTCTCAAGAAATAAGAAAAAGAGTAAATAAAGCACGAAAAATCCAAGAAGAAAGATATAAAGAATACAATATTTTTTCAAATGCAGAACTAACACCAAAGCTAATAGAAAAATATTGCAAAATAGATAGTGAAAGTAAAGCATTATTAGAAACAGCATTTAAAAAATTAAATCTAAGTTCAAGAGCATATAACAGAATATTAAAAGTATCACGAACAATTGCAGATTTAAACGGAAGAGAAGAAATCATAAAATCAGATATTGCTGAAGCAATACAATATAGGAGTTTAGATAAGAAATATTTTTAACAATAGAAAGGAATGAAGTAAATAAAGATATTAGAGAAAGATGATCCTTTATTCCCAATAAAACTAAAAGAAATAAGACCAAAAGTAAAAAGACTATATATAGAGGGAAATGAGCGAATATTAAACAATTTTGGAATAGCAATAATAGGTTCAAGGAATTCATCCAAAGAAGGAGAAAAAATAACAGAGGAAATAGTAACAAAATTGGTGAAAAAGGACATTATCATAATTAGTGGACTAGCAAAAGGAATAGATTCAAAAGCTCATCAAACATGTATTAATAGTGGTGGAAAAACAATTGCAGTAATAGGAAGTGGGTTTAATAACATATACCCAAAAGAAAATGAAAAAATGTATAAAAGAATTATAGAAACTGGAGGGACAATAGTAAGCGAATATCCTCCGGATACGCCAGTAGATTCAAGAAATTATCCAAAAAGAAATAGAATAGTGAGTGGTCTATCAGAAGGAGTAGTAATGATAGAAGGAAAATATAGAAGCGGAACAACGATTACTGCTCAATATGCATTAAATCAAAACAAAAAAGTATTTTGTTTGCCACACAGCATAAGCAATTCCTATGGAATAGGCCCCAATAGCATAATTCAAAAAGGCGGAATCTTAATAACAAAAGCAGACGATATAATAAAAGAATTCCAAAAAGATGGAATAAAATTTAAAGAAAAAGAAATAAAGAAAAATTACAAAAGCGATATTTTAAAATTACTTTCAAAAGAAATATTAACTAAAGAAGAATTAAGCATAAAAACTAACAAGAGTATTTCAGAAGTAAATCAAGAACTTACAATATTAGAACTTGAAGGAATAATTACAGAAGAATATCGGGAAAGGATACAGAATAATTGAATAATAAAATACTAGGAACCCTTGGAGAGCGAATTGCAAAAATATATTTACAAATAAATGGGTATCAAATATTAAAATGCAATTTCAGATGTCGTTTTGGAGAAATAGATTTAATAGCAAAAAAAGAAGGAACATTGCATTTTATAGAAGTAAAAACAAGAACACATAGTTTTATAGAAGCGAGGCTATCAATAGGCAGTGTAAAAGAAAGACATATATGGAAAACAGCAGAGTATTACATATATATAAATAGAATCGAAGATGTTGAAATAGAATTTGATGCTATAGAAGTTTATATAGAGCAAAACAGTTGGCAAATAAACTATATCCCTAAAAGCATTGAAAAATAAGGGAATAGGTGGTATACTAAATTATCTAAAAAAGAAAGGAGTTCATATAATGCTAGATATTCATTATATGAGAAAAGCCTATGAAACAGAAAAAGGGAATAAGTAAATGGGTATATTATTTTACACTAGGAGTGGCAATAATATTCGTTTATAAATTCGTAAGTGACTTTGGAGCGCTAGTAGCATTTATTCAAAGAATTGTATCAGTAACAATGCCATTTATAATGGGAATAATAATAGCATATTTATTTTATAGACCAGTAACCTTTATAGAAAGAAAAATGAACAAAAATAAAGTACTAGAAAAGGTTTCAAGACCGGTAAGTGTATTTGCAGTATACATATTAGCTGTTGTATTAGTAGTATTGCTGATAAAATGTGTAGCACCACCAATAACTCAAAGCATTCAAGAGCTAGTAAATAACTTTCCTTCATATATAAATGATGCAAAAGAATATGTTGCAAATGCAGATGAGAATTCTATTGTAAATAAAATCAATGCAAATGAAATAATAAAGAAAGTGGAATCATTCGATATTTCATCATACTTAAGTACAGAAAGACTATTAGAATATATCAATACAGTAATAGGTGTATTTGGAGCAATATTCAATGTATTTGTTACAATAATTATATCGATTTACATATTACTACAAAGAGGAGAAATAAAAGAATTTTTAAAGAAAGCTGGAAAAGCCATATTTGATACTTCAACATACAATAGAGTGAGCCAATATTTTGAAAAATCAAATAAGATATTACTAGATTTTATTTATTGTCAAATAATTGATGGACTAATAATAGGAATATTAGTAGCAATAGCAATGAGCATTATTGGTGTTAAATATGCAATTATGTTAGGATTCTTTATAGGACTATTTAATATCATACCTTATTTTGGAGCAATTATAGCAATTGCAGTAGCTGTATTAATTACAGTATTTACAGGAGGAGTGGAACAAGCCTTAATAATGGCAATAACAGTTATAATTTTACAACAAATAGACTCAAATATAATAAATCCAAAAATCTTAGGAGATGGTCTAAAAATAAGTCCAATATTAGTAATATTTGCTGTAACAGTTGGAGGAGAATTCTTTGGAGTAATTGGAATGTTCTTAGCTGTACCAGTAATAGCAATTATAAAATTGTTAGTGGTAGATTTTATTGAAATAAGAGGAAAAATAAAATCATACAGAAAACGACAAAATGAGATAACAGAAAAAGACAGTGTTTTATAAACACTGTCTTTTTTTGCTGAGCTCTTCAAAAGAAAAACTCTTGTGGGAACGAACAAATTGCAATAAACTTTTAAAAACTACAAGATATTATTTATCCATAAATATGACAAATAATATCTAAGGAACCACCCATTACAGTATAATATACTTTATAAGTTCCATATTTTACACCTTTGAGATTCCAAGCACGTTCGGATGTATTAGACATAATAACAGTTTGACCAAAGTTACCACCCAAATATAAAGTGTTTCCATTAGGGTCAACAATAGAAATGGTTGCTGTGCCAGAACCACGAGTTTTTAAAGTAATGCCATATCCATTACTTCCAGAACCCGTAACGGGAACAGTAAATAATCCGTTAGTGTTTGAAAGACCAGTAGCTTGACCATAACCACTAGCATTCCTAAAAGATGCGTAAAGTACATTAACATTTTCAACTGGAGTCACTGGTGTTGCAGCCAAAGCAGTAGTAGAAAAAACCAATATCAGTACCATTGATAAGAACAAAGAAATAATTTTTTTCATAGTATTCAATCCTTTCTGAAAATGGCAAGATGTTAAGCCCCCACAAAGATACAATACTTCCAAAAAGATTTAGAAAAATGTATCTACTTTTGAAAAAACACAAATATATAATAAAGCTAAAAAACGTTTTTGTCAAATATTGACAAAAAATAAATTAGGAATATAATAACAATATATACTGAAGCAAAAAGGAGGAAAAAATGAATTTAAGAATAAAAAGAATATTATTAATAATTATAGCAATATTGCTAATCTTTTTTGGCGTTCTTGCAGTAAGAGAAATATGTATACGTCATGAAAATGGATTGGATAAGTCAAATCCAATGAGCAAAGAAGAGGTTATTAAATTATTAGATAATCCAACGAATAATTACTGGATAAGACAAGTAAGCGAAGAGACAGAAGGAGTGCAGATACCAAGAGAAACACTAGCTAAAGATGGAAAAATGAAGGTATATCTTTATTCTGATCTAATTCAATGGGTAGATGCCAATACAAAAGAAATGCTTCAAATAAACAATGAAAGTAAAACAGCTTTGTTATCACACGACGGAGCAACAATTAAACAAACAACATACTTTAATGATTCATCTATCAAATATAAGTATTTAGGTGAAAAAGAAGAAAACAACAAAAAAATTATAGTAGTTGAGCTAAAAGGAAAGTCAGTAGACAGAAGGTTGACAATAAATAAAGATACTGGAATAATTGAAGGAATAAAAGAATTTGAGAAAAAAGGTTTAATAACAACATCTATAAAAAAAGATAATATAGAAGTCCAATATGACAGCGTAACAGACGAAGATATTGCTAAACCTGATTTAACGGGATACACAATTAATGAAATAGAATAACAATATACAAAAAAAGAGAAGTAAATTATGTTACCTCTCTTTTTTATTTGAATTTAACATTTTATCTAACAAGTTAAATTATTAAACAATAGCAACAACAGCACCAGTTGCGCATAAAACAATTAATCCAGCAGCAGCAACGCCAAGTGCTAATGGTGGGAACGCTTTCTTTAAAGGCAAGTCTAAGAAGTTAGCCACTAAAGATCCAACCCAAGCTCCTGTTGTTGGAAGCGGGATTGCAACAAATACAAATAATGCAAAAGCAACTGCTGATTGAAGTTTTGGATTTTCTTGAATTTTTCTTGTTGCTTTATTTGTAGCCCAATCAATAATTTTTTTGAAAAATTTCCATCTACCAAAGAAATCAAATAATGGTCTAATATATTTTACAATAAAAAATATTGGAATAATATTACCAATAAAGCTACATATATAAGCAGACCAATAATCAAGTCCCATAGCTACGCCTAATGGAATAGCACCTCTAATCTCAATTATTGGAGTCATTCCAACTAAAACAGTTAATAAATATTTTGCAATGATTGGAATACCTTGTAATGTAGAAAAAAACGAAGTTAGCATAAAATACCTCCTAATTTATTTTTAATGAATTCAAAATTTCGTCAATATGTGAAGATAAATCTAAATTAGTTGTATCAATATTAAAATCAATAACAATAAATTTAGAATCCCTTACAATCCAATATACATCAACTAGCATTGTATCTTTATAATGAAAGTTATAAGTATAAGCTGTTGATCCATTTATTGTAGTTTCAGAAACATCAGATACTTGACTAATATTAGAAAATTTTGAAATATAATCATTTTTATCAGCTTCAACAAACTTTAATGTGTCTCTAACATTTGCATTAGAAACTTCAGAAAAATATATTGATGAACCAGTTGTTGCTGATTTTAAAACAAGTTTATAGGAATCGTCAGAAACAGTAGAAAACTCATACTCGTTTGCAAGAGAAACGAAAATTGATGAATCCTCATTAGAAAACTCAACTGGCATTAATTTTTCCTTTTCTCTATTTTTTAAGATAAAGAACATAACAAGAGCAATAATTATTAGAATGATAATAATTGCAAAAAGTATAATATTTCTTTTATTGATTAATTTATCTTTAAAAATAGTGATATCCATTAAAACTCTCCATTAATTTATAATAATCATACTCAAAAATTATAACTTAATAGAAACAAAAAAACAAGTACCTATAAAATGGAAAAAGTGACAAAAAGTACAATTGAAGCGGCTAAATAAATCTGATAACATTAAACATATAAAGAGTATGGGAAAAGGAAGGGAAAACGATGCAAAGTATAATAAATAAGATCAAAAATATTAAGAATATGGACAAAAAAATTGTTAAAATAATAAATTTAGGCCAATGGATATTCTTTTTAATAAGTATATTAGGAGTAGCCATATTATACATACATTATAAACTATACATATCAGCAGAATTATATCAGATTGGAATAGAAATATTTAAAATCGGAATCATAGGTGCAATATCAGTTATATTTTGTAGTTGCAGTTTATGGATTATAAAAGAAGAAATAAATAAGAGATAAAATGTAGGTAAGGAAACAAGCAATAATAAATATAAAAGAATAGAGAATGAGAGTAGACGATAATAAAATATGAAAGAATAGAAAAGAAAGTAAAAGATAAATAATAAAAAGAAAATAAAAAAAGATAGATCCGAATTCTATCTTTTTTTATTATTATTTCATTTCATTTAATTTTTTTGCTAAATTTGATTTTTTTCTTGAAGCTGTGTTCTTTTTGATAACACCTTTTGTACAAGCTTGATCTATTTTTTTAACAGCAGCTTTGAAATTAGCTGTAGCTTCTTCTTTATTTCCTGCTTCTACAGATGCTTCAAACTTTTTAACAGCTGTTCTGTATCCTGATTTAACCATATTATTTTGTAAAGTTTTCTTTTCGATAACACTAACTCTTTTTATAGCTGATTTAATGTTTGGCATATCTCTTTGCACCTCCTCTTAGCTAAATAAGTAAATTTTACTTTTAATATTCTAACACAACAATCCTGAAAAGGCAAGAGGTTTTAAGAACTTTTTTAAAAGCTATAAATTTTTATTTGAAAAAATGTTTTAAATGCAAAAATCCACGCAAAAAATCCTCTCAATAAACTAAATTTAAACAGATATAAAAATAATATGAAAAACTTACCACTTTTTACTTAAATATTCTTGACGCCCTACGGAAATCTATGATATACTAATTAGGACAAAATTTAATATATAAAGAAAGAGGAATTAAATTTCAGAGGAACTATTTTTTAAAAATGTTTTTTAGCAGGGAATATTTTTTGAAAATAACAACCTGTTATTTAAGAAGGACTTTCTTAAAAATATATCACATACCTGCTTTAATTTTAAAAAAGTTTGTATTAACCACAAACAGAAAATAGGGGTGATTTTTTTTGGTTAAAGTTAAAGACATTAAGCACGAAAAATGTACAAGAAAAACCTTCTCTAAGATTGGTGATAGTATAGAGATCCCTAATCTTATAAAGGTTCAAAAAGATTCTTATGAGTGGTTCGTAAAAGAAGGACTTGGAGAAGTATTAAAAGATATTTCACCAATAGTTGACTACTCAGGAAACTTAGTCTTAGAATTCTTCGATTACTACATGGAAGAAAAGACAAAATATACATTAGAAGAAGCTAAAGAAAGAGACGCAACATATTCAACAAGATTACACGTTAAAGTAAGACTTATCAACAGAGAAACAGGAGAAATCAAAGAGCAAGAAATTTACTTAGGTGATTTCCCACTTATGACAGATAGCGCAACATTCGTTATCAATGGTGCAGAGAGAGTTGTAGTAAGCCAATTAGTTCGTTCACCAGGATGTTACTATGATTCAGCATATGACAAAACAGGAAAGAAGATTTATACTTCAACAGTTATGCCAATAAGAGGAGCATGGCTAGAATATGAAACAGATAGCAATGATGTATTTTGGGTAAGAATTGATAGAACAAGAAAATTACCAGTAACATCATTACTAAGAGCAATTGGACTATTAACAGATGATCAAATTATCGACTTCTTTGGTGAAGAAGATAAATTAATAGCAACAATTGCAAAAGATCCAATTAAAACACAAGAAGATGCTTTAATTGAAATTTACAAAAAACTAAGACCAGGAGAATTACCAACAGTTGATGCTGCAAGAAACTTATTCAACGGATTATTCTTTGATGACAGAAGATATGATTTAGCTAAAGTAGGTAGATACAAATATAATAAGAAATTAAATCTAGCATCAAGAATTACAAACATGGTAGCTTATGCTGATGTTATTAATCCAGAAACTGGAGAACTTTTCGTAGGAAAAGATGAAGTAATAACAAAAGAAGTTGCTGAGGAAATTCAAAATTCAGGAATAAATGTTGTAGACATCAAACATGACGATAAAAAAATTAGAATCATCGGAAACGGAACAGTTGATGTTAAAGCTTTTGTTAGTGAAGATGTATTAAAAGATGTAAAAGCAAAACAAATAAAAGAATTAGTAAATTATGAAGTTTTGAAAAACATCTTAGAAAATACAGAAGAAAAAGATTTAGCAAAAGTAATCGATGAAAGAATAGATGAATTAGTTCCTAAACATGTTACAACTGAAGATATCTTAGGATCAATCAGTTACTTATTAAACTTAGATCATGGAATAGGAAAAACAGATGATATAGACCACTTAGGAAACAGACGTATTAGATGTGTAGGCGAATTGTTACAAAACCAATTCAGAATTGGTTTAACAAGACTTGAAAGAGTTGTTCGTGAAAGAATGACAATCCAAGATTTAGACGTAGTAACACCACAAACATTAATTAACACAAAACCAATTACATCATCAATCAGAGAATTCTTTGGAAGCTCTCAATTATCTCAATTCATGGATCAATCAAACCCATTGTCTGAATTAACTCATAAAAGAAGAATTTCAGCATTAGGACCTGGTGGATTATCAAGAGATAGAGCTGGATTCGAAGTTCGTGATGTTCACTATACTCACTATGGTAGACTATGTCCAATAGAATCTCCAGAAGGACCAAACATTGGACTTATTTCTGCATTAACAACATTTGCTGTTATAAACGAATATGGATTTGTTGAAACACCATATAGAAAAGTTGATAAAGCAACAGGAAAAGTTACAGATGAAGTTGAATATATGACAGCTGACACAGAAGATGCATATATAATAGCCCAAGCATCTGAACCACTTGACGAAGAAGGAAGATTTGTTAATGACAGAATCAGAGTTAGATACTTAAATGAAATCATCGAAGTTGAAAAAGAAAAAGTTGATTACGTTGATGTATCACCAAAACAATTAGTTTCAGTTGCTGCTGCAATGATACCTTTCTTGGAGCACGATGATGCTAACCGTGCCTTGATGGGTGCAAACATGCAACGTCAGGCCGTACCACTTATGATTACAGATTCACCAATAGTTGGAACTGGAATCGAATATAGAGCAGCAAAAGACTCAGGAGTTGTAGTTCTTGCTGACGAAGACGGAGAAGTTACAAGAGTAGTTTCAGACGAAATAAGAATCAAAAATAAAAAAGGTGAAGAAAAAGTATATCACCTACGTAAATTCAAGAGAACAAATGGTGCAACATGTATAAACCAAAGACCAATTGTTAAGAAAGGCGAAATAGTTAAGAGAGGAGACATCATCGCTGACGGACCTGCTACAGACAAAGGTGAGATGGCTCTTGGTAAAAACTTACTTATCGCATTCACAACTTGGGAAGGTTACAACTACGAGGATGCTATTTTGTTAAATGAAAGATTAGTTAAAGAAGATGTATTAACATCTATACATATTGAAGATTACGACTGCGAATGCCGTGATACAAAATTAGGACCAGAAGAAATCACAAGAGACATACCAAACGTTGGTGAAGATAGCTTAAAAGATCTTGATGAAGACGGTATCATCAGAGTTGGTGCTGAAGTTAGACCAGGAGATATCCTAGTTGGAAAAGTTACTCCAAAAGGAGAAACAGAACTAACAGCAGAAGAAAGACTATTAAGAGCAATATTTGGTGAGAAAGCTAGAGAAGTTAGAGATACATCATTACGTGTACCTCACGGAGAATCTGGAACAATCGTTGATGTTAAAGTATTCACTAGAGAAAATTCAGACGAATTAGGACCTGGTGTAAATAAAGTAATAAGAGTTTATATAGCTCAAAAGAGAAAAATATCTGTTGGTGATAAAATGGCTGGACGTCACGGAAACAAAGGTGTTATTTCAAGAATATTACCTGAAGAAGATATGCCATTTATGCCAGATGGAACACCAGTAGATGTTGTATTAAACCCATTAGGTGTACCTTCTCGTATGAACTTAGGACAGGTGCTTGAAGTTCACTTAGGTGCTGCAGCTAGATTATTAAATTGGAAAGTAGCAACACCAGTATTTGATGGTGCATCAGAAGAAGACATTGAAGAATGTCTACAAATGGCTGGATTAGAGTCAAACGGAAAAACAGTTCTATATGATGGTAGAACAGGTGAACCATTTGATAAGCCAATTACAGTTGGTGTAATGTACATGTTAAAACTTCACCACTTAGTTGATGATAAAATACATGCTCGTTCAACTGGACCATACTCATTAGTTACACAACAACCACTTGGTGGTAAAGCTCAATTCGGTGGACAGAGATTTGGAGAAATGGAAGTTTGGGCACTTGAAGCTTACGGTGCAGCTTACACATTACAAGAAATCTTAACAGTAAAATCTGATGATGTTGTAGGTAGAGTAAAAACTTATGAAGCAATCGTAAAAGGTGAAAACATTCCAGAACCAGGAATACCAGAATCTTTCAAAGTATTAGTAAAAGAGCTTCAATCATTAGGATTAGACGTAAGATTATATTCAGACGACAACGAAGAATTGGAATTACAAGAGCACGTTGAAGAAGGAATAGAACTTACAGAAGAACAAGGTAGACAAATGATGGAACAAGAAATGTTAGAAGAACAAAACCTAACAGAAGTTCCAGAAGAAGAGTTAGATAGCGACTTAAATGATGAAGACGTTGATATAGACAATTTAGAAACAGATGGATTATTTGATACATTATTAGAAGATGATGATCTAGATCCAAATGCATTACTTGGAGATATCGATACAGACGAGTAAAAAATAGAGGGGAACAAGGGTGATTAAAAATCACCCACCCCATATAATAAATGTTAAAATAACTGAATACTTATTCATAATTTTATTAAGATAGCATAGAAGAGTGCACAGCAGTGTAAATTTTAATAAAAGAATGGATGCCAAAAATAATTTAAGGGGGCTACCATAAAAGTATGGAGGAATTAGAAAGGTTTAACAAAATTAAAATCGGTTTAGCATCAGATGAGAAAATTAGAGAATGGTCTCATGGAGAAGTAAAAAAACCAGAAACAATAAACTACAGAACATTAAAACCAGAAAAAGATGGACTTTTCTGTGAAAAAATATTTGGTCCAACAAAAGACTGGGAATGTCATTGTGGTAAATATAAAAGAGTAAGATATAAAGGAATAGTTTGCGACAGATGTGGTGTTGAAGTAACAAAAGCTAAAGTAAGACGTGAAAGAATGGGACACATTGAATTAGCTGCTCCAGTAGCACATATTTGGTATTTCAAAGGAATACCAAGTAGAATAGCATTATTGCTAGATATCTCACCAAGAGAATTAGAAAAAGTTATTTATTTTGCATCATATATAGTTACAGATAAAGGAACATCTGGATTATTGAAATGCCAAATAATAAATGAAAAAGAATACCATGAAGCTGTTGAAAAATACGGAAGAGGATCTTTCAAAGCAGAAATGGGAGCTGAAGCAATCAGAAAATTATTAACAGAAATTGATATTGAAAAATTATCAGAAAAATTAAAGAAAGAATTAGTAAAAGCTTCAGAGCAAAAGAAAGCTAAAATAGCAAAAAGATTAGATACAGTAGAAAGCTTCAGATTATCAGGAAATAAACCAGAATGGATGATCATGAATGTTGTTCCTGTACTTCCACCAGAACTAAGACCAATGGTTCAATTAGATGGTGGTAGATTTGCTACATCAGATTTAAATGATTTATATAGAAGAGTAATAAACAGAAATAACAGATTAAAAAGATTATTAGAATTAGGTGCTCCAGAGATAATTGTAAGAAACGAAAAGAGAATGTTACAAGAATCTGTAGATGCATTAATAGATAACGGAAGACGTGGAAGACCAGTAACAGGTGCTGGAAATAGACCATTAAAATCTATTTCAGACATGTTAAAAGGAAAACAAGGTAGATTCCGTCAAAACTTATTAGGAAAGAGAGTTGACTATTCTGGACGTTCAGTTATCGTTGTTGGACCAGAATTGAAAATATATCAATGTGGACTTCCTAAAGAAATGGCAATTGAATTATTCAAACCATTCGTTATGAAAGAATTGGTTGGAAGAGGAATTGCTCACAATATTAAAAATGCAAAGAGAATGGTAGAAAAATTAAAACCAGAAGTTTGGGATATATTAGAGTACGTTATAAAAGATCACCCAGTATTATTAAACCGTGCTCCAACACTACACAGACTTGGTATTCAAGCATTCGAACCAGTACTAGTTGAAGGTAGAGCTATCAAGCTACACCCATTAGTATGTACAGCATTCAACGCTGACTTCGATGGTGACCAGATGGCTGTTCACGTACCATTAACACCAGAAGCTCAAGCAGAAGCAAGATACTTAATGCTTTCAGTAAATAACTTATTAAAACCACAAGATGGTAAACCAGTTACAGTACCTACACAGGATATGATTCTTGGTGCATACTACTTAACAGTTCAAATTGATGGCGAAAAAGGTGAAGGAATGTACTTCTCTGATAAAGATGAAGCTTTAATGGCTTATCAAAACGGAGATGTTGGATTACACTGTAAAGTTAAAGTAAGAATGAGTAAAGAAATCGATGGAGAAATCAAAACAAAGACAATAGATGCAACAGTTGGTAGACTTATCTATAATGAAGGAATCCCACAAGATTTAGGATTTGTAGATAGATCTGATCCAGAAAAAGCATTTGATCTTGAAATTGACTTCCCAGTTATCAAGAAAAACTTAGGAACAATCATTGCAAAATGTATAAATGTTCATGGTTTATCAAAATCAGCTGAAGTTTTAGATTATATCAAAGCAACTGGTTACAAATACTCAACAAAAGGTGCTATCACAGTGTCTGTTGCTGATGTTGCCGTACCAGAAGCTAAGAAAGAAATATTAGCAAAAGCTGATCAAGATGTAGAAAATATAAGAAAACAATTCAAACGTGGTTTGATAACAAACGAAGAAAGATACGACGCTGTTATCAAAGTTTGGGAAAAAGCAACTAAAGACGTTACAGAAGCTATGAAAGATAACTTCGATGATTTGAACCCAATTTACATGATGGCACAATCAGGAGCCAGAGGTAACATGAACCAGTTAAGACAAATCGCAGGTATGCGTGGACTTATGGCCGATACATCAGGTAAAGCCGTTGAAATCCCTATCAAATCATGCTTCCGTGAAGGTCTAGATGCATTAGAGTACTTCATTTCATCACACGGTGCTAGAAAAGGTCTTGCTGATACAGCCCTAAGAACTGCCGATTCTGGATACCTAACAAGAAGACTTGTTGATGTTTCACAAGACTTAATCATCAGAGAAGACGATTGCGGAACTCACGACGGAATAGAAGTTGAAGAAATTAGAGATGGAAACCAAGTACTAGAAAAACTAGACGAAAGATTAGTAGGTAGATACTTAGTTGACGACTTATACGATCCAGAAACAAAAGAATTATTATGTGATACAAACACAATGATTACAGATGATTTAGCTAAGAAGATTATGAATAGTGGAATCACTAAAGTAAAAGTTAGATCAATTCTTGGATGTAGAAGTAAATATGGAGCTTGTAGCAAGTGCTATGGTATGGGGCTAGCAACAAGACAAAGAGTAGCAATAGGAGAATCTGTTGGAATTATAGCTGCACAATCAATTGGTGAGCCTGGTACACAGCTTACAATGAGAACTTTCCATACTGGTGGTGTAGCTGGAGGAGATATCACACAAGGTCTTCCTAGAGTTGAGGAGTTATTTGAAGCTAGAAACCCTAAAGGTTTAGCTACAATAACTGAAATAGATGGTAAAGTTACAATAAATGATGACAAGAAGAGAAAAGAAGTAACTGTAGTTGGAAAAGACGATGCTAAGACATACGTAATTCCATTTGGTTCAAAACTAAAAGTAAAAGAAGGAGACGAAATAAAAGCTGGTGCACCACTTACAGAAGGAAGTATTAACCCTAACGAAATACTTGCAATCAATGGACCAGAAGGAGTTTATAACTATATTATTTCTGAAGTTCAAAAAGTTTATAGAAACCAAGGTGTTGATATCAACGATAAACACATCGAGGTTATAACAAAACAAATGCTTAATAAAGTAAGAGTTGAAGACGCTGGAGATACAGGATTATTCACAGCTTCACTTGTAGATATGTATGAATTCGAAGATGCAAATAATAAAGCAATCGAAGAAGGAAAGAGACCTGCAAAAGGAAGAAGAGTATTACTTGGAATCACAAAAGCATCTTTAGCAACAGACAGTTTCTTATCAGCTGCATCATTCCAAGAGACAACAAAAGTTTTAACAGAAGCAGCAATCAAAGGTAAGACAGACGAATTATTAGGATTAAAAGAAAATGTTATTATCGGTAAATTAATCCCAGCTGGAACTGGTTTGAAAAAATACAAAAACTTAAAAATTAACACAGAAGTAAAAAAAGAAGAACCTGAAGAAGCTCCAGTAGAACAAGAAGAAACAGAAAATGCATAAATAAAAAATAAGCCTCTTAGCTAAAAAGTTAAGAGGCTTTTTGTTATTTTAAATAGAATCCTTTAAGAACTATATATTGATAAAAACGTAAAAAGAAGATATAATACCAAAAGCATTAAATTTAGAAAGGAAGATATGTCGGTGGGAAGTATATTAAAAAAGTATTTAGCATATGAAGGAAAAGTAGCAATAACAGTAATAGAATCAACACAAATAGTTGAAGAAGCCAGAAAAATTCATGACCTAACACCAACTACAACAGCAGCACTAGGAAGACTATTAACAGCTACAGCATTATTAGGAAGTGATTTAAAAAATGAAACAGATAGTATAAGTGCTCAAATCAAAGGCAATGGACCAATTGGATCTATGGTAGCAGTTTCAGATAGCTTGCCAAGAGTAAGAGCATACATTCAAAATCCACATATAGAATTGCCATTAAATCAAAACGGCAAAATAGATGTAGGGGGAGCAGTAGGAAAAAACGGATATCTAAATATAATAAAAGATATAGGAATGAAAGAACCATATATAGGAATAGTTCCATTAACAAGTGGAGAAATAGCAGAAGATTTTGCAAGATATTTTGTTGAATCAGAACAAAAAAGATCTGCAATTGCACTAGGAGTTTTAGTAAATAAAGATGGAGTAAAGAAAGCAGGAGGATATCTAATCACACTAATGCCAGACGCTACAGACGAAATTGTAACAAAACTCGAAGAAAATATAGCAAAAGTGCCATCTATAAGCAAAATGTTAGATGAAAATAAAAAAATAGACGAAATTGCAACAATTATAACAGGAGATGACGATATACAAGAGATTGAAGAAAACACATCTCCAAAATATGAATGCAATTGTAATCGTGATAAGTTTGAAAAAGGATTAATTTCCTTAGGGAAAAGGGAACTAGAAGAAATTGCAAAAGAAGAAAAAACTATCGAAACAGTATGCCATTTTTGCAATAAAAAATACACTTTTGACAAAGACGAAATTCAAAAATTAATAGACAAAATGTAGTAAAATGCCATTTGTTACTAAAATGAAATTCTTCTGTAATTGACTTATAATATATCGAAATTTATAATTAGTTCACTTTTGAAAGTCAAGAGGAGAATGAAAGTGGAAGAGATAATTGAAAAAAAAGAAATCAAGTTAAATGTTAATAATGAACTTGAAAAAATTAATAGCAGAACAATTTTTGAATTTAAAAAAACTATGGATAATTTTGATTTGAAAAAAATCAAAGCATATAAAATAAAAGATGGCGAAAGAACAGTTAGTGTTTTATTCTATGATAATGATTTCTTTGCAATAGATAGAGTAAATTTTAAAGAGGGTTATGAATACAATCCAGATAAAGAATTCTTTGGAATATCAGAAAACTTAAACTATAGAATAAAGAAAATTCCTAATGTTGCTAAAACAAGAAAGATATTAAACATAGAAGATATAGAAACAAGAATATACGATGTTTCAGAATATATTATACTTCTAAAGAAAGAAAATCTACGAGTTTTAAGAGTAAATGGAAGTAGTGACATTCAAGATATAAAGCACGAAGAATATAAAATTAATCTTGAAAATGTTGAAAAAGAAATTGAAAACTTAGAATTTGAAGAAGAAGAAAAACTTAAAGAAGAAAGAAGTATAAAAAATAGAATAAGAAAAATAACAGAAAAGGCGAGAACATTAATAGTTGAACCGTTTAAACTATTGAGAAACAAATTAATGAAAACAAATCAAGTAAAAATGTTATCAGATGGAAAACATAGTATATTTGATAAAGAAGATTAAAAACTAACGCACCTTTGAATATTAGATGAACAATAATATTCAAAGGTGCATTTTTTATCAAAATGAATTAACAAATAAAAAGGTGTATTTATTAATCCAAACGAATTAATAAATAAATTAAAGAGAAGGAAAAATAGATATAAAAGGGACAAAAAAATTAAGCAAAAGCCTGTATTTAGCATATAAAAGATTGATTTTTTCAATGTTTAGTTATATAATAAACATTATTTGAAAGGAGATGGAATATATGCAAATTGAAGATAAAGATGTTCTACATATAGCAAAATTAGCTCGTTTAAAATTAGCAGACAATGAGTTAGAAAGCTACAAGAAAAATTTACAAGAAATATTAGATTTTGCAGATACTATAAACCATGTAAACACAGATGATATTGGAGAGACAATAGGTATTAATGAGAATTATAATGTATTTAGAAAAGATGAAATAGTACAAGATAGTGATAAAGATGAATTATTAGCAAACGCACCAAGCCAAGACGAAGGAATGTTTAGAATACCAAAAGTTATAAATTAACAAAAATATTTAAGATTCAATAAAAATCACGAAGATGGAAATATAAAAAGAGTATATTCTTGGCCTCATATATATCAAGAATATCAAAACACTATGAAAGGGGAAATATAATGGAAATCTACGAACTTACAGTACATGAGTTGATGGATAAATTAGAGAAAAAAGAACTTACATCAACACAAATAACAGAAAGCTATTTAAAAAGAATAGAAGAAAAAGAAAAAGACGTACAAGCATTTGTAACAATAACAGCAGATGAAGCTCTTAAACAAGCAAAAGAAATAGATGAAAATCCTTCAGAAAGAACAGGAAAATTAGCCGGAATACCAATAGGTATAAAAGATAATATGTGTACAAAAGGTATAAAAACAACATGTAGTTCAAAAATGCTAGAAAACTTTGTATCACCATATGATGGAACAGTAGTAAAAAAATTAAAAGATGAAAAAATGATTTCATTAGGAAAATTAAACATGGATGAATTTGCAATGGGAGGTTCAACAGAATATTCATACTTCCATCCAACACACAATCCATGGAACTTAAATAAAGTACCAGGAGGGTCTTCAGGAGGAAGCGCAGCAGCAGTTGCAGCAAACTTAGTGCCATGGGCACTTGGAAGCGACACTGGTGGATCAATTCGTCAGCCATCTTCACTTTGCGGTGTTGTCGGATTAAAACCAACATATGGTTTAGTTTCAAGATATGGATTAGTTGCATTTGCATCATCATTAGACCAAATAGGACCAATAACAAAAGACGTAGAAGATAGTGCAATTTTATTAAATGTAATAGCAGGACATGATGAAAAAGATACAACATCAGTAAATTTAGAGAAAAAAGATTATACAAAGAGCTTAGTAAAAGACGTTAAAGGATTAAAAATCGGATTACCAAAAGAATTTATCGGCGAAGGAATAAATGAAGAAGTAAAACAAGCTATATTAGAAACTGCTAAAAAATACGAAGAATTAGGTGCAACAGTTGAAGAATGTAGCCTAGATATCGGAAAAGAAGCATTAGCTGTTTACTATATTATTGCCTGTGCAGAAGCAAGTTCAAACTTAGGTAGATTTGATGGAATTAGATACGGATACAGATCAGAAAAATTTGATAATTTAAGAGAAATATATATAAACTCAAGAACAGAAGGATTTGGACCAGAAGTAAAGAGAAGAATTATATTAGGAACTTACGTATTATCATCTGGATACTATGATGCATATTACAAAAAGGCTCAAAAAGTTAGAACAGTAATAAGAAACGAATATCAAAAATTATTCGAAAAATATGATTTAATTCTAACACCAACATCACCAACAGTAGCATTTGGAATAGGTGAAAAATCTAACAATCCACTTGAAATGTATTTAGCTGATATATGTACTGTACCTGTTAATATTGCTGGATTGCCAGGAATGAGCATACCTGTATCTTTAGATAAACAAGGAATGCCAATAGGAATTCAACTTATCGGAAAACATTTCGATGAAGAAACAATATTCAGAGCAGCATATACATTAGAACAAGAAGTTAAATTCAGAGAGAAATATAAACCAGAGTTTAAAAAATAGAAATCACTAATCTAAAAAGCAAAATAAAGGAGGAAACAAAGATGTCACTAGAAGATTACGAGGTAGTAATAGGACTAGAAGTACACTGCGAACTATCAACAAAAACAAAGATATTCTGCTCATGTCCTACAGAATTTGGTGGAGAGCCAAACACACACTGCTGCCCAATATGTATGGCAATGCCAGGAACATTACCAGTGTTAAATGAAAAAGTCGTAGAATATGCTGTAAAAGCAGGTCTTGCAACAAATTGTACAATATCTCAAAACAGTAAAAATGATAGAAAAAATTATTTCTATCCAGACTTACCTAAAGCATACCAGATATCTCAATATGATATGCCACTATGCCAAAACGGACATGTAGATATAGAAGATGAAAACGGAGAAAAGAAGACTATAAGAATTTTAAGAATTCATATAGAAGAGGATGCTGGAAAATTAAATCATGATGAATATGGAAGAGGAAGCTTTGTAGATTTAAACAGAGCTGGAGTTCCACTAATAGAAGTAGTTTCAGAACCAGACTTGAGAAGTGCTGAAGAAGCTGAAAACTATTTAAGAAAATTAAAATCAATATTTGAATATATCCAAATTTCAGACTGTAAAATGCAAGAAGGTTCACTAAGAGCTGATGTTAACGTTTCAGTTAGAAAGAAAGGCGCAACAGAATTTGGAACAAGAACAGAAATGAAAAACATGAACTCATTCAGATCAATAGTTAGAGCAATCAAATATGAAGCTGAAAGACAAGTAGAAGTAATAGAAAACGGTGGAACAATTACACAGGAAACATTAAGATGGGATGACGTATCAGGAAAAACATTCCCAATGAGAGATAAAGAAGACGCTCAAGATTATAGATATTTCCCAGACCCAGACCTAGTTGCAATAAAGCTATCTGATGAGTATATTGAAAATATCAGAAAGAACCTACCAGAGTTACCAGAAGTTAAAAAAGCTAGATATATCAGTGATTTTGAATTATCTGAAAAAGCTGCAAACTTTGTAACTTCTTCAAAATATTATTCAGATATATTTGACGAAGCAACAGAAAAATCTAAAAATCCAAAAGCAGTAAGTAACTGGTTAATGTCAGATATAGCAAGAATCTTAAATGAAAAAGAAGAAGAAGCTGACAAGATTCCATTCACAGGAAAAGAACTTGGAGAATTAGTTGAATTAATTGATAAAGGAACAATAAGCAATAGCATAGGAAAGAAAGTTCTTGATGAGCTATTCGAAAATCCAAAAGCTCCAAGCGAAATAATAAAAGAAAAAGGATGGATTCAAATTTCTGATGAAGGTGCAATCAAAGAAGTTGTATTACAAGTTTTAGAAAACAACCCACAATCAGTAGCAGACTACAAAGCAGGAAAAGATAGAGCGTTAGGATTCTTAGTAGGTCAAGCAATGAAAGCTACAAAAGGAAAAGCAAATCCACAAATGCTTAACAAAATGTTCATAGAAGAATTAAATAAATAAAATAAAAAGAGATATTCAAAATTTAAGAATATCTCTTTTTAATGCCGAAAATAATGATACTAACCTAAACTCAAATTACTTGAAAATCAAAATAATTTGAGTTTATTTTAATTTAACACGCACACAACTATTAGCCCAAAACTCACAAAAAATTAAAGCAAACTTTACAAAATGTAAACAAAACTTGACAAAAGAAAAATAAGCTAGTATACTTTAGTTAAATAAAAACTAAGGGGGGAGGCCTATGAAAAAAGAGGATATACTAGAAAAAGCACGAAAAGATGAAGACGAAATGGAAAAAGCAACACTAGAACAATCATTAGGATTTAGCACAATAATAATACCTGTTTTATGCATAATATTTGTACTAATCAGAATCCTAAATTCAGAATATATAGTTAGTGATCTAGTAGCCATAACACTTGCACAACTAAGCATCTCTCAAATATATCAATCAATAAAAATGAAAAAAACATCATTATTGGTATTTGGAATAATAACATTAATACTAACAATCATCTTTACAGTTGGATTCATAAATGAGGTGAGAATATGAAAGAAAATTTAGTATTAAAAAACAAACTAAAACTCGCAAGAGTAGAAAAGAATTTATCTCAAGATGAACTAGCCAAATTGGTTGGTGTATCAAGACAAACAATAAACTCAATAGAAACAGGTAAATTCTATCCAACCGCCAAACTAGCATTATTACTATGCATAGCACTAGATAAAAAATTTGAAGATATTTTTTATTTTGATGAATAGGGGTGATTAAAATGAAAAAATTTAAAATAATAAGAAACATACTTATAATAATAGCAATCATAATAGCAACAGTCTATGTATTTTGGATAAGATCAAATCAAACGAACACTTCAAAAACAGCCAATTTATTTGAAAAAATGTATCAGCAAACAGAAAACATAACAATGAAAATATGCTACAAAGATGAAAAAATAGACGTAACAATAATTAAAGCAACAGATAATGATAAAGGAAAAGAAGTTTCTGGAATAATTTGCAATTATACTGATGAAATAAAAAAAGAACCAGATTCAGAAGGAGCTATAATAGCCACAATCACAACAAAAGATAAAATAACTGGCTACAATTACTTCCCAAAATTAAATAAATACCAAATACTATATACAAGCGAAGAAGGAAATGATAGCACAAATGCATGGATTGGAGAGATTATAGAAAAAATCTCAAACTGTAAATACTACACAAAAGGATATGAATCTGTCAACGGAAAAATGCTATACTGCGAAACATTCAAAGACTCAAAAATGAAATTCTATTTTGACAAGGATAAATTAGTATATATAAAATCAGAAGAAATCGACCAATCATTTAATGATATGACAAACACATTATACTCAGTAGAAATATCAAACGATGATTCATATAAAGAAATATTAAAAGTACCAGAAGGCGAAATATCCGAAGATAAACTAATAAAAACAAATGAAGGAAACGAAAACATATAAGCTATAAAAAAGATATAGGGATAAAAATAAAAAGAACAGTAGTAAATATACTGTTCCTTAATTATTCTTAAAAAGAAACCTTAACATTTTGCTTAGCTTCTTCATTGTCAACTTTAAATAATTCTTCTGACTTGAAATTAAACATTCCAGCGATTATATTATTTGGAAAGATTTCTAATTTTGTATTATATGCTGTAGTTACATTGTTATAAGATTCTCTAGAATAAGCAATTTTAGACTCTGTATTAGAAAGCTCTTCTTGCAAACTCATAAAATTAGCATTAGCTTTTAAATCTGGATAATTTTCTGCAACTATTGATATTGCACTTAAAGTAGAAGTTAATTCATTCTCAAGTTTTGCTTTCTCAGAAATAGAAGAAGCATTTCCCCAAGAAGAACGAAGTTCAGTAACCTTAGTTAATACTGATTCTTCATGAGTCATATATCCTTTAACTGTTTCAACTAAATTAGGAATTAAATCAAATCTTCTTTGCAATTCCACATCAATTTGTGACCATGCATTATGAACATTATTTCTTGCTGATACAAGTGAATTGTAAGTAATCATCACAAAAATAGCAAAGATAATAACAAGAAGAATGATAGTTAAAATAACTGGCATAAGTTTCCCTCCTTATATACGGATTAAATTTTTGTATTTATAAATGGATAATAGCATATACAAATAAAAAATACAAGAAAAAATATTATTAAAAAGTTATAAATAGCATAATAGGAGCATATAATTAATATATAAGAATATGCAAAAAAATGAAACCTTACTACGGAAAGAACTACACGAGATAGCCCAAAAGTTGACAAATTGCAACAAAAAGAGTATAATCTATTTGTTATTTCTAAAGGGAGGAATATATGAAAACAGAAGAAAGCTTATCCAAAGGGATAATAAAAAGAATTGTTTTTATAACTTTAGTATTAGTAGTCTTATTAGGAATTGGTGTTCTAGCAGGAACACAATCAGTAAACAGTGTAACAATAAAGTTTTCTGATAATACAGAATTAACAGTAATAACATCTAAAACAAATGTAAATGATATTTTAAAAGAAAATAATATTTACATTTTAGATGAAGAAAGTGTTACACCAAGCTTTGAAGAAAATATTGATTCAAGCAAAACAATAACAATATCAAGAAAAGGTACAGAAAAAGTACAAAGTACATCAGAAGAAACAACATCAGAAGTAATTGAAAGTAACGAAATATTAGATTCAAACGATGGCGTAATAGTTGAAAAAATCGTAAAAGAAACAGTGGAAATACCTTTTGAAACAATAACAAAAGAAGTTTCATCAACAACAGGTGAAAAAACAAACAAAGTTGTTCAAGAAGGTCAAAATGGAATTAAAGAAATAACATATAAAGTTAAATATCAAAATGATGTTGAAATCGAAAGAACTCAAATATCTGAAATAGTTGTACAAGAACCAGTTAACAAAATTGTACAAGTTACAGCACAAGTTAGTAGCAGATATGCAGTAAGTAGAAACCTTGGTGCATCATCAGCAAGTGCAGCTGAAGCACAAGCTTATGCTAGAGAAAGATGTACTGCATACGGATGGAGCGAAAACGATTATTATAACTTAGTTTCTTTATGGAATAAAGAAAGTCACTGGAATATGTATGCACAAAATAGTAGATCAGGAGCATATGGAATTCCACAAGCATTGCCTGGAAGTAAAATGGCAAGTGCCGGAAGCGATTACTTAACAAACTATAAAACTCAAGTAAATTGGGGACTAAGCTACATTAAAGGAAGATATGGAAACCCAACAATGGCTTTATATCATTCACAAGCCACAGGTTGGTATTAATACTAAAAATAAATACAAGAGAGAGAAGATACAATATCTTCTCTTTTTGTTTTGCTATAAAACTGGATATACATAAGTGTTGCTTATAATTAGCACTAAAGAATATATATTAATTAAATTAAGCAACAAAAAACAGGTATCATAAAGATACCTGTAATAAAACTAAGTTATTCAAAAATACTAAATATAGCGGAGAAAATAGATTTAATTAAATCAACGATAAGCTTAATAACAAAATTTTCATTATATAAATCTATACAATATTTATGAATAGGTGGAATAAAAAATAATATAACACATATTAATATTGCAATTAATATAGCTAGCACTAATTGAGCAACACGCTTAAATGTCCATTTATATTTTAGTTTGTAACCTCTTTCTCTAAGATAACTATCATAAGCTTCAAGATATCTTTCTTGAAGTTTATTTTGCAATTTTTTTCTAGTTTTTTCATCCATATTTTTAGTGTTAATAAAGAAATTGTCATTTGGGTCTGTATAATATCCGTTTGAATATGAAATTTTATTATAATTATTAAATTGCTTATTTAAATCATCTGTGGTTTGTTGATTAGAATTTGGTGAAGATGTCTTTTGAGATGAATAAGAAGCTTTTCTTTGTTCTATTTCTCTTTTTTTAGCTAAAATAGAATCATAATTACTTCTTTTAGAATCATCCATAAGAACTTCAAAAGCTTCATTAATTTCTTTCATTTTCTGTTCAGCTTCTTTTAAATTATCTTGATTCAAATCAGGATGATATTTTTTAGCAAGTGCTTTATGTGCTTTTTCAATTACTTCTTTAGAAGCTTTTTCACTAACTTCTAATACTTCATAATAATTAATCATTTTTTTCTCCTTAGTATTTTAAAAAAATTATAACATTTAAAGAAAAATAAAACAATAAATCTTATTGACTAAAAAAATAAAAATATATAATATATAATTATATTAAAGATAGGTGGTAAAAATGGAAAAATTAAAAAGAAATAGTGGAATTACTCTAACTATGCTTGCAATAAGTGTAGTTGTAATGCTGATAATTGCTTCAATCTTAACATATGTTTCAATGAATAATGAAAATTTAATGGTCAATGCAGAACATACAAAATTCAAAGAAACAGTGACTGACCTAGAAGCAAAAGTAAAACAAAAAATCATATTAAAACAAGAAATGGCTGGAAAAGAAGATATAACGTTAACAGAAGATGAACAACAAGAAATTCTTGGAGAATATTATCCAGATAAGTTTGTAGTAAAAGATCAAGATTTATATTATAAAACTACAGGAAATTTTTCAGATGATGAAAAAGAGATACTTAAAGAATTAGAAATTACAGCAACTAATAATTGAAAAAAACAATAAGATAATATAAAATATGAAAAAAAGAAAAGGAGACAGAAATGGAAAAAATTAGAGGCTTTGAAATAGCAAAAGGATTTGAAAATAAGGAAATTAATTTACCAGAAAGAAAAACTAAAAATTCAGCAGGATATGATGTTGAAGCAGCAGAAGATTGCGTAATACCAGCATTTAAATTTGGTCAAAAACCAACATTAGTAAAAACAGGAATAAAAGCATATATGCCATCAGATGAATATTTAATGCTATGCAATAGAAGTTCAAACCCAGGTAAAAAAGGATTAGTACTAGCAAATAGTGTTGGAATTGTAGATAGTGATTATTATGGAAATCCAGACAATGATGGAGTAATCATGTATGCATTTTACAATTTCTTTGAAAAAGATTTAGAAATAAAAAAAGGTGATGTTATAGGACAAGCTATATTCCAAAAATACTATATATCAGATGATGATAAAGCTGAAGGAGAAAGAGTAGGCGGATTTGGCTCAACAAGTAAATAAAAATATTATCCGAGTAGGGGAATTTATGTGAATTTATTCTGGAAATTTCTTTGACTTTTGGCAGATTTTGTTGTATAATAAGAATGTGCTAAAAATAAAATTTACCTGAAAGGAGTGAGTCTTACATGTTTAATGTAGGTGACAAAGTAGTTTATCCAATGCATGGCGCTGGAGTAATAGAAGCAATAGAAGAGAAGGCGATTCTTGATGAGAGACAATCTTATTACATCATCAAAATGCCAGGCGAGGTAAAGGTTATGGTTCCTACTGCAAAGGCAGAAGAAATCGGAGTAAGAAATATCATAGACAAGGCATCCGCAGAAAAAGTAATTGAAGTTTTGGAACAAGAAAGCACAGAAATGTCTATGAACTGGAACAAAAGATATAGAGACAATATGGAAAAAATGAAAACTGGAAACATTTATGAAGTTGCAGACATTGTTAGAAATTTAAGTTTCAAACAAAAAGAAAAAGGATTATCTACTGGAGAGAAAAAGATGCTTTTAAATGCTAAACAAATTTTAGTAAGTGAATTAGTATTAGCAGAACAAAAAGAGTTAAATGAAATAGAATCAATAGTAGAAAATAAAATAAATGCTTCATATGCAGAACATTTAGCAACAATTGAACAAAATACAACAGAAGAAAATATTGTTAAAAAATTTATACCTTTAAATTAATTAAACAAATATAAAATATAAAAAAGAAGTGGAAACACCTCTTTTTTTATACCCTAAAATAAAAAAGTAATTACATTTAGTTTACATATATGTACAAAGGAAAAAGGAGATGTTATAATAAAAAAGAATAGGAAGGTAAAAAAGAGTGAATCAGATTCTAATAACAGAAAAACTATATATTACACCAGAACTAAAAAGACAGAAAAAGTTATATAAAATTGACTTCATAATTTCTGTTTTTTTGCTATGCCTATTATGCTCATATTACATATATGCTGAATATGATAAATATTCTGGAGAGAAAAAATCACAAGAAATATTGGCTAATATGGAAATACCAGATTCCATTCAAAGTACATATGTATATGATGATACAACAGTAAAAGTAGAAGATAATGAAAAAATAGTTGTAATTTTAAATGATGAAGATTCAGCATCTTTAATAGATACATCAAACCTAAGTAGTTCTTCGAAGTATACAAGTACAAAAGTTACACCTAAAAATGTAATGAAAACAGATAGTGGTGAAGAATATTATGCAATTGCTACTATAAATATACCAAAATTAGAATGGGATGAACCATATCCAATTTTAGATCATTGGTCAAATGACTTATTAAAGATTTCACCATGTAAGTACCATGGTGCAGATCCAAATGAAGTTGGTAACTTTTGTATAGTGGGACACAATTATAGAAATTCATTATTCTTCAGCAAGGTTCCGACACTTGAAAATGGCGATTCAATAGAAATAACAGATAACTATGGAAGAAAGATTAATTACATTGTATATGATAAACATGTGGTAAATGAAGATAACACGAAAGATACATCTCAAGTAACACATGGAAAGAAAGAAATAACAATAATAACATGTACAAACGATAGTAAAAATAGAGTAATAGTAAAAGCAAGAGAAGAAGGAAAATAAAAATATAGTCACATTCTTAAAATGTGGCTATATTTTTTATTTTTATAGAAAAGTTATATTGAAAAAAATATATCTATAATGTATAATACATACGTTAAATTAACTAAAGAAGATAGGAGTAAAATATAAATGGGTGAAATTTTTTCATCATTAGATGTAACTGCTGCACTTACATATAGTATAGCGTTAGCGATAATATTAGGTTCTAGATTGGTTAGTCCAATAATTTCTAGAATAGTTATTTATATTTTTCATAAATTATTTAAAATAGAAACTAGAACAGTAGAAAGTGGATTCTACGGTCCAATGAAATTTGTAATTACACTTATTGGTTTTGGTTTAGCCATACATTTTTTAAAAATGCCAGTAGGAGTAGTAAATCTTTACTATAAAATATTCAAAACACTTTTAATATTAGCCATAGCAAAAGCTTTGTCAAATTCATTAAAACCAGATTCAACATTTTTTACAAAACTAGAAGCTAATACGAATTTTAATGGTAATGAAGCATTAAATGCATTTATAGGAAAAATTTTAAAAGCTTTAATATATATAGTGGCAGCATTCATGATACTTTCTGATTTTAATTATGATTTAGGAGGTTTAGCAACAGGTTTAGGATTAGGAAGTGCTGTAGTTGCATTAGCTGCACAGGATTTCGTAAAAAGCTTAATAGGTGGATTTACAATAATAACAGATAAACCTTTCGAAATTGGAGATTATATTGAGGTAGGAACATTTCAAGGAACAGTAATAGATATAACATTTAGAAGCACTAGATTAAAAGCTGTAAATAACACAGAAATTTCATTACCTAATTCAGTAATAGTTACAGAGTATGTTAAAAACTGGAGTAAACTAGAACAAAGAAGATTAGACATGAAGTTAAGAATTAGTTTAAATTCAAATACAGAAACAATAAATAGATGCATTTCTAAAATAAAGACTGTGTTAAAAGCACATCCAAACATATTAGAAGAAACCGTTGTAGTATATTTTGATAGCATCGGAAGTGATGCAAATGTAATATCTTTATATGCCTATATGAATACAGCAGATTATGCAAAATACCTAGCTGTCAAAGAAGAAGTAAATTGCGATATTTTATCAGTTTTAGAAAGAGAAAATATTGAGCTAGTATACCCAACACAAAAAGTATATATGAAAGCATTATAATTTGGTTAATAAAAGGGGATAATATGGGAATAGGACTAGCATTGGCAGGAGGCGGATTAAAAGGCGTTGCACATATAGGTGCATTAAAAGCCTTAGAAGAATTAAGAATAGATATAGATTATATTACAGGAACAAGTTCAGGAGCAATTTTTGCTGCAATGTACGCAATGGGTTATACAACAGATGAAATGATAAAAATTACAAAAGAATCATACAAGAAAATTATAAGAATACGCAAAAGAAGATTCGTAAAATTTGGATTTAAGTTTATAATAAAAAAAGAAGCAAGTTTCCAAGGATTGATAGATGGAAAAATATTAGAAGACATAGTTGAAAAATATGCAAGAAAAAAAGAAATATACAATTTATCAGATATCCAAAAGAAATTTGCTATGGTAACAGTTGATGCAAAAACTACAAAGAAATGTGTTTTAACATCAACAAAAATAAATCAAAAAAAGGATGTAGAATATTTATCTAACATTCCAATTGGAAAAGCAGTGCATGCAAGTATGGCTTTTCCAGCAATTTTTACACCTTGTAAATACGAAAATTATTGCTTTATAGATGGTGGAACAGTAGATAATATGCCAGTAGAAGAACTTAAAGATATGGGGGCAGAGAAAACAATAGCTATTGGTTTTAAATTAGATGAATTTAAAGGAAACGAAAATTTATTTTCCATAATATTAAGAGCATGCGATATTTTTTCTTTAAAAGATGTAAAAAGTGGACAAGCAATGAGTGACTTAAATCTAGAAGTGGATATGCAGCAAGCAAAATTATTAAAAATAAAAGACATTGAATCAAGCATAAAACAAGGATACGAAGAAGTAATGAAAAACAAAGAAAAAATATTAGGAATGGTGAATGTATAATGAAAGCATTGATAACAGGTGCCTCTTCAGGAATAGGAAGAGAAATAGCTCTTTATTTGAGTGATTTAGGATATGATATTATAGTAGTAGCAAGAAATGAACTTGCATTAAGAGACATACAAAGAGAAGTAAAAACAAAAGTTGAAGTAGTTTCAATGGATTTAACAGATAGAGAAAATGTTTGGAAACTACATGAAATGTATAAAAATGAACCAATAGAAGTACTAGTAAATAATGCAGGATTTGGAGTGCATGGACTAGTAACAGAAACTAATTTAGAAAAAGATTTAGAGTTAATTGATTTAAATATAACAGCATTACACATGTTAACTAAATTGTTTTTAAAAGATATGAAGAAAAGAAATTTAGGATATATTCTAAATGTATCTTCTATTGCTGGATTTTTATCAGGTCCATTAATGGCAGAATACTATGCATCTAAAAATTTCGTTTTATCATATACAAAAGCAATATATACAGAATTGAAAAAAGAAGGTTCAGAAGTTCATATTAGTGCATTATGCCCAGGACCTACTAAAACTAATTTTAATAAAGTAGCCAAAGTAGACTTCAAAATGAAATCATATAGTGCAGAATATGTAGCAGAATATGGAATTAACAAAATGTTTGAAGAGAAACCAGTTATAATACCAGGTTTTAAGATGAAAGCAGTACACATTGCAAGTAAATTATTACCAAGTTCAATTACAAGTGAATTCGCATATGAAATACAAAGAAGAAAAAGAAAATAAGGATAGGTAAAACGAATGAAGATACAATGTATAGGAACAGGAACAATGGGATCAATAACAAGAGGCAGTCAGAGTTTAGTAATAGATGACATGCTTATTGATGTTGGTTCAGGTGTTGTTAAGAAAATGGAGAGTTTAGGAATATACACTAAAACAATAAAATATTTATTAATAACACATGTTCATTCAGATCACTTTGTAGATCTACCTAATTATTTGATAGGAAGAAACATAAGAAGAGAAAATACAGAAACACTACATATAATTTGTGGTAAAGGAATAAGAGCTAAGGCAATACAATTATTTGAATTATGCTTTGGAGACGGAAATAAAAATAAGTATGCAAATTTTGATGAAATATATAATGTTAAATTCATCGAGTTAGAAAATGGAGAAACATTTGAAACAGACAGTATGAGAATAACTGCATATGAATTAGAACATGGAACATGCAAACCAATTCTAGGATTTTTAATTGAAAAAGAAGGAAAAGTTCTAGGATATGCAACAGATACAACTTTATGCGAAAACGTAAAAATGATTTGTGAAAAATCAGATTATGCATTTTTAGATGCAACAAACACTATTCCAACAAAGTCACATATGGGAGTAGAAGAAGTTATATGGCTTGCAAAAGAATATCCAAATACTAAAGTATATGCTATACATAGAAGTGATTATGTACATAGTCATATTCATGATATACAATTTCCAGAAGACGGAGATATGATTGAAATTTAAGAATAAAAATAGATTCACCTCATAAATTGAATTAGAGGTGAATTTTTTTATGATTAATTTTACAAAAATGCAAGGTTTAGGAAATGATTTTATATGTACTAACTTTGATAATATAAAACAATATAACTTGAAAATATTTTCGAAATATGTATGTGATAGACACTTTGGAATAGGAGCAGATGGAGTAGTATTGTTTACTAAAAGTAGAATAGCAGATTTTAAAATGAAGATATTTAATAGCGATGGAACAGAAGCTGAAATGTGTGGGAACGGAATTAGATGTCTTGCAAAATATTTGTATGAAAAAGGTTTTACTGATAAAACTGAAATTAAAATAGAAACTCTTGCTGGAATAAAAAACATAAAATACATAAAAGAAAATAATAAAATAATGGCAATTCAAGTTAATATGGGAAGACCAATAACAGATATAAATAAACTACCGATATATGTTCCAAGAAATCATAAATATCACGAATCAAAATGCAAACTTATACTTAAAGCAAGTGATAAAGAGTTTGAAGGAATATTCTTAACAGTAGGTAATCCTCATACAGTTATTAAAGTAGAAAGTTTAAAAGATATTCAATTGAATAAATATGGAAAAATCATAGAAAATTATAAATATTTTCCTCAGAAAACAAATGTAGAGTTTGTAGAGAAAATAGATGAGAAAAATATAAAAGTTAAAGTGTGGGAAAGAGGAGTTGGAGAAACTTTAGCTTGTGGAACAGGAGCGGTCGCAAGTGCATTTGCAATGTATCAAGAAAAAGAGGTAAGTAGTGAAATAAATGTTGAATTAGATGGTGGAGTAATGAAAATCAATATTGATGAAAACACAGGAGAAGTGTATATGTCAGGCCCAGCAGTAAATGTATATGAAGGCACAATCGATTTATAGAGTTTAAAATAAGTATCACATAATTGATACTTATTTTTTTGTGAAAAAAGGATTCAGAAAGCATAGAAAAATGAAAAAAGGAAATAATTAGAGTAAATAAATATGAAAGGAGAATATGTTTGATAAACAAGGTAGAGATTTGTGGAGTAAACACTTCAAAATTACCTATATTATCAAATGAAGAAAAAAAGGAATTATTAGAGAAAATAAAAAATGGAGATACAGAAGCAAGAGAAAAATTTATACAAGGTAATTTAAGACTAGTTTTGAGTGTAGTTCAAAGATTTTCTGGAAGGAATGAGAGTGCAGATGATTTATTTCAAATTGGTTGTATAGGACTTATAAAATCAATAGATAATTTTGATATAAGCCTTAATGTCCAATTTAGTACGTATGCTGTACCTATGATAATCGGAGAGATTAGAAGATATTTAAGAGATAATAACATAGTTAGGGTAAGTAGATCAGTTCGCGATTTAGCATATAAAACAATACAAGTAAGAGAAAGACTTACAAAAGAAACTGGAAAAGAGCCAGGAATTGAAGAGATAGCTAAAGAGCTAGAAACAACACCAGAAGACATAGCATTTAGCTTAGATGCAATACAAGATCCAGTATCATTACAAGAACCTGTATACAATGATGGTGCTGACAGCATTTATATAATGGATCAAGTAAAAGATGTAAAAAATACAGACGAATTATGGGCAGAGAATATAACAATACTGGAAGCAATGAAAAAATTAAGTGACAAAGAGAAATTAATAGTAAATAAAAGATTTTTCGATGGTAGAACACAAATGGAAGTTGCTGAAGAAATAGGAATTTCGCAAGCACAAGTATCACGCTTAGAAAAAAGTGCAATAGAGCGAATAAAGAGAATATGGAAATAATTATAATTCTACTAAAATTATATCTTCCCCAATGCATTTTATATTAGACCATGGAATTACAATTTCATGATCAGAAGAAAAAATATTAAAAAACTTAGAAGAACCAGGAACAACAATAGAAGTAATAATTCCAGATTCAAGTTCTGCATTTACATCTTGGACGAATCCTAATCGTTGAGCATTATTTATATTTATAACTTCCTTATGTTTGAAATCTAATCCTTTAGAATTCATAATAGCACCTCACACATATTTTTTATATATAATATGCCACTACATGAAAAAAGTTACTAAATAAAAAGAAAGGAATTTTATGAAAATATCATGGATAAAATCTCAAGAAGATAATAAAAATTTTAAATTTATAGAACGATTAGGAATTGAAGTAATAAAAATTGATAGTCAAGAAAAAATAGACAATAAAATAAAAGAGCTAATTGAAGCAGAAAAAAATACAATAATAATTACACAAGAATTAGCAGGCTTTTCAGAAGATATAATAAAAAAATATTCTAAAAATAAAGACATAAAAATTATTATTAATAAAAATTAAAAAGGAGACAAAATGAATAAGGAAAAGACAAAGAATATTGTTATGCTAAAAGAAATTCCTTCAAATATTATTGAAGAAGCAATAATAATACTAAAATCTAATTCAAAATATAACAAGAAAAAAGTAGAGGATTATGCAAAATTAGAAGGAATGGAATTAGTAAGAGAATATTTAAGAGATATGGATACAGAGAAGAGAAAAAAGAGAAAGAAATTGTATTTATATGGATTAGCAATGATAGGAATAGTTCTTCTAATTTTGATAATAAAGCATATACATTAGTAAAAGAAAATGGACAGAGTGTTCATGAAAGCGAGGTTGTATATGCTAACAGATGAGGAAAAAATTCAAAGAGCTAAAGAAATTTATTATAGAAGAAATGGAATTAGTTTTAGAGGGGAAGAAAAAAAGAAAAAACATAATAAATCATTTATTTTTATAATTGTAATTTCTTTAGTAGCGGTATATTTATATCAAAATCAATCAATATATTTTACAACAGAAAATAAAGAAAAAATAAAAGAATTTTTGAACACAAAAATAAATTTAAACGAGTTTATAAAAGTACCTGAAAAAAATGAGAATACTACAGAAAATAAAATGGAGAATACAACGGAAAATATAAATAACCTAGAAGCAATTGAAGAAAAAAATCCAGAATATTCAATAATTTGGCCGAAGAAAGGAACAATAACATCTAACTTTGGACAAAGAGAATCGGCGGATAGCAGAGTTGGAAAAAATCATACCGGTATAGATATTGCAGGAGAAGAAGGAGAAGATATTGTATCAGCGATAACCGGACAAGTAACATTAGTATCAGATGAAGGAGATCTAGGCAGACATGTAAAAATCAAAAATGATGAATATGAAACAGTATATGCACATTGTAGTCAAATATATGTCGAAGTTAATAGTCAAGTAAAACAAGGAGACTTAATTGCTGCAGTTGGAAGTACTGGTAATTCAACAGGAAATCATTTGCATTTTGAAGTATTAAAAGATGGGGAATATATAGATCCTCTAAATGTAATAGAAAAGTAGGTGAAAAATGAGAATTAAGGTAGATGTAAAAATATTTTTCATAATAATTTTATACATATTTATGCAAAGCACAAAAATATTCGCACTCACATTTATATTCATACTTTTACATGAACTAGGACATTTAGTAACAGGAATTACAATAGGACTAAAGGTTAAGAAAATTAATATACACATATCTGGATTATCTGTGGAATTTGAAAACTATGGGAAACAAAGAAATGCAAATAAAATTGTTGTAGATATAGCAGGACCATTAATAAATATCATTGCATTAGTAATTGCGATAATAATAAAACAAGAAGAAATAGCATATATAAACTTATTATTAGCAATAGTAAATCTGTTGCCAATATATCCACTTGATGGGGGTCAAATATTAAGAACTTTATTAAGAAAACGTTTCACATATAAAGAAACCATAAATTTTATAGAAAGTATTTCTCAATATACATTGATTATATTAACTGCTATAGCAAGTTGCTATTTATTAATCGGAAAGAATATAGGAATATTTATAGCTATTTTATATTTATGGACAATAATTTTTAAAGAGAAAAGGAAAAATAAAATTATACGAAAAGCAATAAGAAGCGTTGAAAACAATACATAGCTGTTGAAAGAATGTGAAAAACATGTTAAAATAAACATATGTCAGCCATGCTGATAAATTAATATCCGAAAGGATGAGGAAAATGTACGTTTTTTCTAATGGGGATCTGGATAACTTCTATCGGTCGATGCTCTGGAAGTATGGGATTCATGCTGTTGGAGGTTCCATCGTGGATGGAGAACTTTGGATGCTCTTCGATAACGAGAGCAAAGGCCTGACCATGCCCACGCATCAGAAGAAGGAAATCTACAATTTCATGAGGAAAAGGTACGATTTCAAAATGTTTGTGTTGAACGGACAGGTTGTTACCGCTTAACATCGAACAAAAGCGACGGCACCTCTAAGTGCCGTCGTTTATTATTATAAAAATAAATAATAGTATTTGATAAAAAGAATAGTCCTCAATTATAAATTTATACAATGCATTTGAAAAAAAATAAAAAAAGTGATATAACAGTAAACAGTTAATAATTAAAATAATAATTTATTTTAGTTAGAACATATAATCATATAGGAGGCTATAATGATTAAAATTAATGAAAACTTTTTAGAATTACAAGAGAGCTATTTATTTGCAACAATAGCAAAGAAGGTAGCAGAATACTCAAAAGAAAATCCAGATAAGAAGATTATCAAATTAGGAATAGGCGATGTAACAAGACCAATTCCAGATGCTGTGTTAGAAGCAATGCATAAAGCAGTAGACGAACAAGCTCACACAGAAACATTTAGAGGATACGGACCAGAACAAGGATATGATTTTTTAAGAGAAAAAATCAAAGAATACGATTATAAAACTAGAGGGGTAGATATAGATATAAGTGAAATATTTGTATCAGATGGAGCAAAATGCGATTGCGGAAATATTGTAGATATTTTTGCTAAAGATAATAAAGTCGCAATAACAGATCCAGTATATCCTGTATATTTAGACACAAATGTAATGGCTGGAAGAAGCGGAAAATATGATAAAGAATCAGGAAAATATAAAAGCATAGTATACATACCAGCAACATCAGAAAATAACTTTGTACCACAACTCCCAAAAGAAAAAGTTGATATGATATATCTATGTTATCCAAACAATCCAACAGGAACAACATTAACAAAAGCACAATTAGCAGAATGGGTGAAATATGCTAAGGAAAATAAAGCAATAATATTATTTGACGCAGCATATGAAGCATTTATTTCAGATGAAGATGTGCCACACACAATATATGAAATCGAAGGAGCAAAAGAAGTTGCGATAGAATTCAGAAGCTATTCAAAAACGGCTGGCTTCACAGGAATAAGATGTGCATACATAGTAATTCCAAAAGAATTAAAAGGATATACAGAATCAGGAGAAGAAGTGGAATTAAACAAACTATGGAACAGAAGACATTGTACTAAATTTAATGGAGTTTCATATGTAACACAAAGAGCAGCAGAAGCTATTTACACAGACGAAGGAAAAAGACAAGTTAGAGAAAATATAAATTACTATAAAGAAAATGCTAAAATAATTAAACAAGGTCTTGAAGAAGCTGGATATACAGTATATGGAGGAACAAATTCACCATATGTATGGCTTAAATTACCAGATGGAATGAAATCATGGGATTTCTTTGATAAATTATTATCAGAAGCAAATGTAGTTGGAACACCAGGAGTTGGATTTGGCCCAAGTGGTGAAGGATATTTTAGATTAACAGGTTTCGGAACAAAAGAAAATACAAAAGAAGCAATAGAAAGAATAAAAAATATGAAATAAAGAAAAGTACACCTTCGGGTGTGCTTTATTTATGCTACTTTTAAGAGATGATAATTAGCAACCATAAACCCTTGAAAATATTGACTTTTCTAGATAAATGAGTTAAAATATTATGGTATTAAAGGGGAATAAAATTTATGAGTAACGATAAAAAAACAATCGAAAAATTAACATCAAGGGTAAAGATATATTTAGTGATAATAGCTTTACTCTTTATTTTAATATGCACATACGATATAAAGTGGGTAATACCATCAATAGTGCTATACATATTAATCATCTTATATACAATGTGGTCAAATACTAAAAAGAAAACAGAAATAGAAACACACATTGAAGAAGTAGCTTGGGGAATGAATTCAACAGTAAGAAACACATTAAATAAATCATCAATTCCACTTCTAGTAATAGAAACAGATGGCGATGTAATATTCAGAAACCCAAAATTCAATAAAGAATTCAAGGATGTAGATGTTATAACATATGTAGATAGCTTGATAAAGGAAATAAAACTTGAAATAGAAAACAACAATGACAAAAAAGAAATCACAAAACAAATAAGCATAGAAAACAAAGTATATAAAGTAATGTGTGAATACACAATAAGCAAAAAGAGAGATAAAAGAAAACAAAAAGAATATGTATTAACATTAAACTTTATAGATGAAACAAAATACAATGAACTATTTGATAAATACATAAACGAAAAATTATGCATAGGTATAGCAGTAATAGATAATTATGAAGAAATAATTCAAAAATTATCACCAGAAGAAAAAACAGCTGTACTAGCTAAAATAGAAAAAACAATGTTTGATTGGGCTTCAACAAGTGGTGGAGTAGTAATAAAAAATGAAAGAGATACATATATATATATATTTGAACAAAAATATTTAGCTGAAATAGAAAAAAATAAAATAAATATATTAGATTTAGTAAAAGAAATAGATACAAAAGTTCCAATAACACTAAGTATCTCAATTTCAAATGAAGAAAACTCTTACTATGAAAGATATAAATCAGCATTAGACGGAATAGACCTTGTACTTGGAAGAGGCGGAGACCAATGTATTGTTAGAAAAGAGGGTAAGTACAAATTCTATGGAGGAAAATCATTAGAAGTAGAAAAACGTACAAGAGTTAAAGCAAGAATAGTAGCTCATACAATAGAAAGCATGATAGAAGATTCAAAACAAGTAATTATAATGGGACATCAAAATGCAGACATAGATTCATTAGGTTCATCAATGGGAATGTACAGACTAGCTATAACAATGGAAAAACCAGCATACATCGTAGCAACAGATTTAGGAATGAACTTAGGAAAATTTGTTGATACATTAAAAGAAACAGAATATGAAGAAGCAATAATTGATAAAAAAGAAGCACTAAATATAATTGACAAAGATACATTACTTATCGTAGTTGATACACATAAAAAGACATTTGTACAAGTGCCAGAATTATTAACAAAAACCGATAAAATTGTAGTAATAGATCACCATAGAAAAGGACCAGACTTTATTGATAATGCAAGTTTAACATTCCAAGAAGTATATGCATCATCTGCAGCAGAATTAGTCACAGAAATTCTACAATATGTTGAAAGAAAAGTGGAATTAACACCAATAGAAATAGAAAGTTTATATGGTGGAATAATGGTAGATACTAAAAACTTTACTTTTAAAACAGGGGTTAGAACATTTGAAGCAGCTGCATATTTAAGAAAGTTTGGAGTAGATATTATCAAAGTAAAAAAATGGTTCCAAGCAGATTTGGAGAGTTACAACGTAATAGCAGATATAGTAAAAAAAGCAGACATGGTATCAGACTCAATAGCAATATCAATATATGATGAAGTAAGCAAAGACGCAAACACAATATGCGCAAAGGCAGCAGACGAATTATTAACAATAAGCAATATTACAGCATCTTTCGTAATAGGAAACACAGGAGAAAATATTTGTATAAGCGGAAGATCAATAGGTGATATAAATGTTCAAATAATACTTGAAAAAATGGGTGGCGGTGGACATATAACATTAGCCGGAGCTCAATTAACGGGTATTACATTAGAAGAAGCTAAAACAGAATTGATAAATAGGATAAACGAGTATTTTTCTGAAATAAACGAATAGAAAGGAGAAAAAGTATGAAAGTAATACTATTAGCAGACATAAAAGGAGTTGGAAAAAAAGATCAAATAATAAATGCAAGTGACGGATATGCACGAAACTTCTTATTTCCAAAGAAATTAGCAGTAGAAGCAAATAACGAAAACTTAGCAAAATTAAAATCAAAAAATGAATCAAAAGCATACAAAAAAGAGATGGACATAAAAGAAGCTGAAGAAGTAAAGAAAAAAATTGATTCAATAACAATGAAAATGACTGTAAAAGCAGGAGAAAATGGGAAAATCTTTGGAGGAGTAACTGCAAAAGAAATAGCAGAAAATCTAAAAAAAGAATACTCAATAGAAATAGACAAAAAGAAAGTACTTTTACCAGAAACAATTAAAAATTTAGGAACATTTACAGTAGAAATAAAATTATATGAAGGCATTATAGCAAAATTAAAATTAAATGTAGTTGCCTAAAACAGACACTCCATAAAAAGAAAGGAAGAAATGCAAAATGGAATTAGGACGTATTCCACCAAATGATGTAGAAGCAGAACAAGCAATTCTAGGTTGTATGCTAACAGATAAAGATTCTGTAATAGCAGCAATGGAAACATTAAAAGAAGATGATTTCTATAGAGAAGATAATAAAGCAATATATGCAGCAATGCTTTCTCTTTATGGAAGAGGAGAACCAATAGATATAATCACAGTAAAAGCTGAATTAGTAGAAAATGGAAAGTTTGATCAAGTTGGTGGATTAGAATATTTAGCAGTATTACCTGAAAAAGTTCCGACAACTACAAACGTGGATAAGTACATAAAAATAGTAGAGGAAAAAGCTTTATTAAGAAACTTGATAAAAACAGCAAATGACATGATAGCAGCAGGGTATGATCAAACTGAAGATGTTGAAGACATAATGAATATAGCAGAAAAAAAGATATTTGACATAATGCAAAATAAAGGTTCAAAAGGTTTTACACCAATAAAAGACGTATTAGTAGGAACATTTGCCGAACTAGAAAGATTATATAATCAAAAAGGATATATAACAGGTGTTGAAACAGGATTTACAGACCTAGACTATAAAACATCTGGATTTCATAAATCAGATTTAATAATTATAGCAGCAAGACCTGCCATGGGAAAATCAGCATTTGCAATAAACATAGCAACACATGCAGCAGTAAATAACAATGTTCCAGTAGTTATATTCAACCTTGAGATGTCAAAAGAACAGGTTGCAAACAGAATTCTATGTGGTGAGGCAATGGTAGACAGCAATAAAATTAGAACTGGAAAAATAGATGATAATGAATGGATAAAATTAGCTAATGCATCAGGAAGACTGGCAGAAGCACCAATATACATAGATGATACACCAGGAATTTCAATAATGGAAATAAGAGCAAGATGCAGAAAACTAAAACTAGAAAAAGACATTGGTCTAGTAGTAATTGACTATTTGCAGCTAGTTCAAGGTAGCGGAAAAAAGAATAATAGCCGTGAGCAAGAAATTTCAGAAATCAGTAGATCATTAAAAATATTAGCAAAAGAATTAGACATTCCAGTAATTGCACTATCACAGTTATCCCGTGGTGCTGAAAAAAGAGATGATAAACGACCTATGCTATCAGACTTGAGAGAGTCTGGAGCCATCGAGCAGGATGCTGACATCGTAATGTTCTTATATAGAGATGATTATTATAATGAAGATAGCGAAAAGAAAAATATAGCAGAAGTAATATTAGCTAAGCACAGAGGTGGTTCAACAGGAACAGTTGAATTATTATGGTTAGGAAATTATACAAAATTTGCAAATATAGAAAAATATAGAGATGAAAACAATTAACAAGAGCGCTATTAATAGCGCTCTTATGCTTAGGAGGTAAAATGCTAGAAAATAAAGTAAAAGAAACAATAGCAAAATATAATTTGATACAAAAAGGTGACAAAATAGTAGTAGGAGTATCTGGTGGACCAGACTCAATGACATTACTAACTGTATTACTAAAATTAAAAAATGCATATGACTTAGAAATATATGTAGCACACATAAACCACATGCTTAGAGAAAACGCTATAATAGATGAAGAATATGTAAAAGAATTTTGCAAAAAGAATGATATTGAACTATTTATAAAACATGCCAATATACAAGAAAAGGCTCAAAAAGAAAAAAGAGGATTAGAAGAAACAGGAAGACTAGTAAGATATAACTTTTTTGAAGAAGTTCTAAATAAAACCAACTCAAATAAAATAGCAATAGCACATAATTTAAATGATAGAGTAGAAACTATAATAATGAATACACTAAGAGGAAGTGGATTAAATGGTTTAAGAGGAATTGAAGCAAGCAGAGGAAAATATATTAGACCATTAATAGAAATACCAAGAGAAGAGATTGAAAAATACTGCGAAGAAAACAAAATAAATCCAAGACATGATGAATCAAACGATGATAATACATATACAAGAAATAAAATAAGAAATATAATAATTCCTTATTTAAAGAGAGAATTCAATCCGAATATAATAAACACAATGAATAGACTATCAGAAATAGTAAAAGAAGAGGAAGAATTTGTAGAAGAAGAAACAAAGAAAAAATTTGAAGAAATTATAATATCAGAAGAACCAGAGAAAATTGAATTTAATGTAAGTAAATTTAATAATCAAGAAAAAGTAATACAAAAAAGATTAATTATGCAAGCAATAACAGTAGTAGCTGGATCAACTCAAGGAATAGAAAGAATAAATTTGGAAGACATAATAAAATTATGCAATAATAATATTGGAAATAAATTCACAAGGCCTACAAAAAATGTTGAAATTGGAATAAAAAATAAGAGAATATATATACAAAAAGTAATATAAGTAACAGATATTACAATAATATTTCAATTTCCAAAATCTTGTTGTAAATAAAAAATAGTTATGCTATATTAAAATAGAATATATATTTATAGCATACTAAGGAGGAAATATAATTTGAAAAGTGGAATTAAAAAAGTTACAATGTGGCTTGTATTATTAATTATATTTATAATGATAATCTCAGCTATAAGCGGAAATATGTATAAAAGAATGTCATATTCAGAATTGCTTAAAAATATAAAGGATGAAAAAGTTGAGACTATTGAAATAAGTGATGACAACAAAACAGCAAGTGTAAAAATAAAAGATGATGAGGTTGAGAAAACAGTAACAATTCCAAGTTTGGATACATTTATTGATAAAATATCTGATCAATTAGCTGATGGAAAAATAGAACTTTCTCAAGCAGAAGAATCTAAGTTTTTAACTATATTAGAAGCTTTCGGACCAACAATTCTATTAATGGTATTTATATTCTTTATTTGGGTTATGTTCATGAATCCAAATTCACAAGGTGGAAACAAAACAATGTCTTTTGGAAAATCAAAAGCAAGAATGATGACACCAGCAGATAAGAATAAAATAACATTTGCAGATGTTGCAGGAATTGAAGAAGAAAAACAAGAACTAGAAGAAGTAGTAGAATTTTTGAAAAATCCTAAAAAATTCACAGACATGGGAGCAAGAATTCCAAAAGGAGTTTTATTAGTAGGACATCCAGGAACAGGTAAAACATTACTTGCAAAAGCAGTTGCTGGAGAAGCTGGAGTACCATTCTTTATAATAAGTGGTTCAGACTTCGTAGAAATGTTCGTTGGTGTTGGTGCTTCAAGAGTTAGAGATTTATTCGAACAAGCAAAGAAAAATGCACCATGTATAGTATTCATAGATGAAATTGATGCAGTTGGACGTCAAAGAGGAGCAGGACTTGGTGGAGGACATGATGAAAGAGAACAAACATTAAACCAATTACTTGTTGAAATGGATGGATTTGCACCAAATGAAGGTGTTATAGTATTAGCAGCAACAAACAGACCAGACGTATTAGATAAAGCTTTATTAAGAGCAGGAAGATTTGATAGACAAATCGTAGTTGCACCACCAGATGTAAAAGCAAGAGAACAAATATTAACAGTACATGCTAAAAAGAAAAAATTAGCAGAAGACGTTGATTTAGGAACAATTGCTAAAAATACAGCAGGATTCGTTGGAGCTGACCTAGAAAACATTTTAAATGAAGCAGCATTAGTAGCTGCAAAGCATGATAAAAAAGAAATTACAATGAAAGATATTGAAGACGCAATGATTAAAGTTACAATGGGACCAGAAAAGAAATCAAAAGTAATTAGTGAAAAGGAAAGAAAACTAGTTGCATTCCATGAAGCTGGTCACGCAGTTGTAAGTAAATTCTTACCAACACAAGATCAAGTACATCAAATATCAATTGTTCCAAGAGGAATGGCTGGAGGATATACAATGTATAGGCCAACAGAAGATAAATCATTTATGTCAAAAACAGAAATGGAAGAAAACATTGTATCATTACTTGGTGGTAGAGTTGCTGAACAATTAGTATTAGGAGATATCTCAACAGGAGCAAGCAATGATATAGAAAGAGCGTCAAAGATTGCAAGAGATATGGTTACAAGATATGGTATGAGTAGCAAAATAGGAACAATAACATTTGGAACAGGACAAGAAGAAGTATTCCTTGGAAGAGACTTTGGACATACTAAAAACTATAGTGAAGCAACATCAGCTGAAATTGATGTTGAAGTAAAATCAATAATAGATAAAGCATATAGAACAGCAGAGCAAATACTAAATATGAATATGGATAAATTAACAAGAGTAGCAAATATATTAATGGAAAAAGAGAAAATTGAAGGCGACGAATTTAATGAAATATTTAATTCATAGAGCAAGAATCGACAAAATACACCCTTATGTACGAGGGTGTATTTTTTTATGCACTCAATATATAAATGAAAAATAGAGGCATTTTGAAAGGAAATAAGATATAAAAAATAGCAACTATATAAAAAGAAAAACAAAAAAATGATTTTCTAAAAAAATGAAAAAATACAAAATGATGGATAAGAGCGAAAAAACGTACAACAGCGTAAAAATAAGAAAAAAGACTAAAAAATAGCAAAGTGATAAAAAATGAAAAAATAATAAAAAATAGAAAAAATGAAAAAATGATTTTTTAAAAAAATAAAAAATGTAAAAGAATTGTAATTGAAAATGAGCAAATACTAGAACTAAGAGTGATAACTCAAAAGTAACTAAAAAACAGCTGTAAAAACGTAATCTAAAAAACGTTGAAATATAGGCACTACAGCATGAAGATTACATAACCTTTATTCATTTGACATTATATTTTTGCGTGGTAAAATACAAACATCGAATGCAAAAAATATAAACAAAAAAGTTGCAGTTAGAATTACTAATTAGGGAGGAAATCATGAAAGTAGTCAAAAGAGATGGAAAAATAGTAGAATTTGATGATGAGAAAATCAGAAAAGCCATAGGAAAAGCAAATGCAGAAGTAAGCAGAAAAGATAAGGCAACAGAAGAAGAAATTGAAGAGATTGTAAACTACATAGGAGAATTAAGAAAAAATAGAATCTTAGTAGAAGACATTCAAGACATCATCGAAGAAAAATTAATGGAAGTAGGAAAATATAATTTAGCCAGAAAATATATCACATATAGATATACAAGAGCTTTAGTTAGAAAATCAAATACAACTGATCAATCAATTAAAGAATTAATTGATGGAGAAAGCGAATATTGGAACAATGAAAACTCAAATAAAAATGCTAGAGTTGTTACAACACAAAGAGATTATCTTGCTGGAATTACAAGTACAGATATAACAAGAAGATTTTTATTACCAGAAGATGTTGTAAAAGCACATGATGAAGGAATAATCCATTTCCATGATGCAGATTACTTTGCACAAAATGCACTACATAATTGTGAATTAATAAACTTAGATGATATGCTACAAAATGGAACAATTATCAATGACGTTATGATAGAAAAACCTCACAGATTTATTACAGCGGCAACAATTGCAACACAAATAATATTAGCAGTAACATCATCAAGCTATGGTGGAGCAACAGTTTCACTTAGCCATTTAGCACCATTCGTAAAATACAGCTATGATAGATATTATAAAAAATATAAAGATAGAAAATTAAGTGAAGAACAATGTAAAAAGTTTGCAATGGAAGATACTAAAAAAGAAGTTGCAGATGGAGTTCAAACATTTAATTATCAAGTAAATAGTATGACAAACACAAACGGACAAGCACCATTCTTAAGTGTATGCATGTATTTAGGCGAAACAGAAGAATACAAAGATGAACTTGCAATGATAATAGAAGAATTCTTAAATCAAAGAATATTAGGATTTAAAAATAAAAAAGGTGTGTATGTAACACCAGCTTTCCCAAAATTATTATATGTGCTAGAAGAAGACAACATAAAAGAAGGAAGCAAATATTGGTATTTAACAAAATTAGCAGCAAAATGTACAGCTAAGAGAATGGTTCCAGATTACATAAGCGAAAAAGTTATGAAACAAGTAAAAGTTAATCAATATGGTGATGGAGATTGTTATCCATGCATGGGATGCAGATCATTCTTAACACCAGACAGAATAAAAGGAAACATAGCAAATGCTAAAAATTATGTTGAAGGAAAAGGAAAATACTATGGAAGATTTAATCAAGGCGTTGTAACAATCAACCTTCCAGATGTAGCTTTGACTTCAGCAAAAGATATTAAAAAATTCTGGAAAATATTTGACGAAAGACTTGAATTATGCCACACAGCATTAAAAATAAGACATGAAAGATTAGCTCAAGCAATCAGTGATGTTGCACCAATCGTATGGCAACACGGAGCATTAGCTAGATTAGGTCAAGGAGAATCAATTCATAAATTATTACATGGAGGATATTCTACAATATCTTTAGGATATGCAGGATTATATGAATGTGTAAAATATATGACAGGAAAGAGCCATACAGATGGAGCTGAAGGAGAAGAATTTGCAATTGAAGTAATGCAAAAACTTAACGATAAATGTGCTGAATGGAAAGAAAAAGAAGATATTGATTATAGTGTATATGGAACACCAATAGAATCAACAACATACAAATTTGCAAAATGTTTACAAAAGAGATTTGGAAAAGTTCCTGGAATAACAGACAGAAAATACATCACAAATTCATACCACGTTCCAGTATTTGAAGAAATAGACGCTTTCACAAAACTAAAATTAGAAAGTAAATTCCAACAATTAAGCCCAGGTGGAGCAATTTCATATGTTGAAACACCAAACTTACAAAATAATATAGAAGCAGTAATAGAATTAATTAAATTTATATATGACAATATCATGTATGCAGAATTAAATACAAAATCAGATTATTGCCAAGAATGTGGATACACAGGAGAAATCTTAATAGATGATAACTTAGAATGGTATTGCCCAAACTGTGGAAATAGAGATCATGATAAATTAAACGTTGCGAGAAGAACTTGTGGATACATAGGAAGTAATTTCTGGAATAAAGGAAGAACAGAAGAAATTAAAGAAAGAGTACTACACATCGATAACAAAGATGCATAAATAAATATCTACATATTACGAAAGGAAGATAATTATGAGATACAACAAGATTAGAAAAATGGATATAGCAGATGGACCAGGAGTAAGAGTATCAATCTTTATGCAAGGTTGTGCATTTAACTGTAAAAACTGTTTTAATCCAGAAACACATGATTTTACAAAAGGCGAAGAATTTACAGAAGATACAATTCAAAAAGTATTAAATTTATGTGATAAAGACCACATTGCAGGATTATCAATTCTTGGTGGAGAACCAATGCATCCCAAAAATATTGAAGGAACAACAAAATTAGCAAAAGAATTTAAAGAGAAATTTCCTAACAAAACAGTATGGGCATGGACAGGATTCAACTTTGAAAATAATTTGAAAGACAAAGAAGTAATGAAATACATTGATGTTCTTGTAGACGGACAATATGTAGATGAAAAAAGAAATCCTACAATACAATGGAGAGGATCAGAAAATCAAAGAGTGATAGATGTACAAAAATCATTAGCAAACCACTCAGTAGTAAAATATGAATAATAAAATCTAAGCGAACATTACAACATGTTCGCTTTTTTTTATAAAAATGAAATATTTTTGTAAAAAATTATGTAACCTTGGAAGGATTTAAGAAATTTATGTCGAATATTATTAGAAGAAAGGAATAAAATGGTACGTTATAGTGAAGAATTAATTGATGAAATTAAATCCTCAAATGATATAGTTGATACAATATCACAATATGTAACATTAAAAAGAAGTGGAAGAAATTTTTTCGGATTATGTCCTTTTCATAAAGAAAAATCTCCTTCTTTTTCTGTTTCGCCCGATAAACAGATATTTCACTGTTTCGGATGTGGTGTTGGAGGAAATGTAATTCATTTTATAAGTAAAATTGAAAACTTAGATTTCAGAGAGACGATAGAATTTTTAGCTGATAGATCTGGTATAGAATTACCAACATCAGAAAATGATCAAAATAACAAACGTCAATTCATGAAAGACAAAGTTTATAAAATCAATGAAGAAACAGCTCAATTTTATCATGAAAATTTATATAAACCTACTGCAAAACCAGCACAGGAATATGTAAAAACAAGAAAACTAAATAATACTACTTTAAAATCTTTTCTAATTGGATATTCTGGAACGTATAATGAATTATACAAACATTTAAAACAAAAAGGGTTTACAGACGAAGAAATATTAGCATCAAGCCTAGTAAACAGAAATGATAGAGGACAATTTATAGATAGATTTAGAAACAGACTAATGATACCAATAATGGATATCAGAGGGAAGGTAATAGCTTTTGGAGGTAGAGTTTTAGATAAGTCATTACCAAAATATATAAACTCACCAGAAAACATAGTTTATTCAAAAGGAAGAAACTTATTTGGATTAAATATTGCCAAAAAAGGAAATCTAGATAAAATTGTAATTGTCGAGGGATATATGGATGCAATTTCATTATATCAAAGAGGTATAACCAATGTAGTAGCATCACTTGGAACAGCATTAACAGAGGCACAAGGCAGACTACTAAGAAAATATGCTGGACAAGTTATAATAAGCTATGACTCAGATGGAGCAGGTCAAGCTGCAACAATGAGAGGTTTAGAAATTCTTAAAAATTTAGGATGCGATGTTAGAATACTTCAAATGGAAGGTGCAAAAGATCCAGATGAATATGTTATCAAGTATGGAAGTGGAGGCTTCAATTTACTTATAGAAAATGCAATATCATTAGTAGAGTTCAAAATAAAAGTATTAAGAAAGCAATACAATTTGGATAATACAAATGATAAAATCAAATTTTTACAAGAAATTGCAAAAGTTCTAGTAAGTATAGAAAGTCAAATAGAATTAGAAATTCAAATAGATAGCATATCAAGAAATTATGGAATCTCAAAAGAAGCAGTATATGCTGAAATTAACAAAATAAAATATGTAAATAAAAACAAAGAAATTCAAGCTGAAATCAAAGTAAAACCAGTTATAAAAAGAAAAAATGAAACAACAGTTGATGAGTCCATAATAAGAAGAGAAAACGTAATAATATATTTACTTATAAATGGAAATGAAATAAATAGAAAAAAGATTAAAGAAAATATACAACTAGAGGATTTTAAATATTCATTAAACAAAGAAATATTACAAAAAATATATGAAGCAATAGATAATAGCAAGAGTGTAACCAATATAGTAGATTCTATGGAAGAAAAAGAATTAATCAGCCAATGTACAAAAATTATGGCAGATGATTATGAAATATCAGATATAGATAAGTGCATAGAAGATATGATTAATAGTTATACTAAAGAAAGACTTATACGGAAGAAAAAATGAAATATTATCAAAGCTAGAAGCAAATACAGGTACAAAAGAGGAAATAACTAGTCTTGAAAGAGAGCTAAGTCAAATTATTTTGCAATTAGCTAAAATGAAATAGGAGGAAAGTATGAGCAGAGCTAAAAAAGAAGAAACAGAAAACGAAGAAATTAAAACTACTAAAAAGAAAAAAGCTACAACTGCAGAAAATGAACAACTACAATTAGATGAAGTAGTAAAAGCTAGTAAAGAAGAAAAGAAAAAAACAACAGAAGCTAAAGCTAATAAAGAAGAAAATAAAAAAGCAACAGAAGTTAAAGATAGTAAAAAGAAAATAAAAGAACTTAAAAAAATAGAAAATCCACAAACAGAGGAAGAAATTGCGAATAACAAAGTTTATAACATATTAAAATCTGCAAAAGAAAGTGGAAAAATTACTTATGGAGAACTTGCAAGTCAATTAGGTGATGTAACACCAGATCAAATTGATAAAGTATTCGACGTATTTGAAGAATTAGGTGTAGACGTTCTTAAAGATGACACAGATGACGAACCAGACATTGAAGACTTAGAAGAAGTTGAAGAAATCAAATTAGATGATATGAACACAACTTCATTAGAAGGTATAAATGTAGATGATCCAGTAAGAATGTATTTAAGAGAGATAGGAAGAATACCACTATTAACATTTGATGAAGAATTAGATCTAGCTAAAAGAATCCTAGAAGATGATGAAGAAGCAAAACAAAAATTAGCAGAATCAAACTTAAGATTAGTTGTTAGTATAGCCAAAAAATATGTTGGTAGAGGAATGTTATTCCTAGATTTAATCCAAGAAGGAAATATGGGATTAATAAAAGCTGTAGAGAAATTTGATTACACAAAAGGATTCAAATTCAGTACTTATGCAACATGGTGGATTAGACAAGCTATAACAAGAGCTATAGCTGATCAAGCAAGAACAATAAGAATACCTGTACACATGGTAGAAACAATTAATAAATTAATAAGAACATCAAGACACTTACTACAACAACTAGGTAGAGAGCCTACCCCAGAAGAAATAGCAGCTGAGATGGAAATACCAGTTGAAAAAGTAATGGAAATACAAAAAATAGCTCAAGACCCAGTATCTTTGGAAACACCAATTGGTGAAGAAGATGATAGTCATTTAGGAGATTTCATTCCAGATGATGAATCACCAGCTCCACAAGATTCTGCAGCTTATACATTATTAAAAGAACAATTAGAAGAAGTAATGGAAACATTAACACCTAGAGAAGCAAAAGTATTAAAACTTAGATTTGGATTAGAAGACGGAAAAGCCAGAACACTTGAAGAAGTTGGACGTGAATTCAAAGTAACACGTGAAAGAATTAGACAAATCGAAGCAAAAGCATTACGCAAACTAAGACATCCAAGTAGAAGTAAAAGATTAAAAGATTACATGAGCTAAAAAAGAAAAGGAGTGATTGAAGTCATGGAAAAAAGAAATATAGAAATAGTTCCAGGAAACGGAAATATCGAAATATCACCAGCTGAGGATCACATAAATGATATAGTAGATAACAATAATAAAAAACCAAAAAAAGAAGATATTGTTATCCCAGTTCCACAAAAGAAAGATGAGGAATAAAATAAAAAATAACTAATAGGAAATGTATAAAAGCATTTCCTATTAGATTTAAATACTATAAAAACACAGTAAAAAATATTATAAGAAAATATATCGATTAACGTATATTATGTTTTTATAAAAAATCAAAATACAAATAAAAAATTACCAAAATACATTACAAAAAATAATAAAAAGTGTTGACAAAACACAAAATAGACATTATAATATTAATGCTATGGCGAGATAGCTCAGCTGGCTAGAGCAACTGGTTCATACCCAGTAGGTCGAGAGTTCGAATCTCCCTCTCGCTACCAAAACCTTTCACTTAGGTGAAAGGTTTTTTTATGCCTAAAAGTAGCAGAAGGTAATTTTTGTAAAAAGACTTGTTTTACTTAATTTATATATATATAATAATTCTAATAAATATGGAGGTTAAATATGAACAAATTAAGTAAAATTTTATTAGCAATTATTATCTTTCTAATATGTGCATTAAGTGCAGTAATTTATAATTTTTTTGAACAAAAAGAAGCTTTAGAAGTAAGTTTAGAAGAAATTAAAAACATGCATGAAGAAATTAATTCTTTAAATGCACAGATATCAGATTTACGTTCTGAAGAAAAATAAAATTATAGGAGAAAATAATAATAACCAATAATACATAATGTAGAGACTAATAAAGGCTACTAAAACTAAGCTAAAAGAATGGAAATTTAGAATACAAATATATTGCTAAACTAAATGAAATACAAAATATTGCAGTACTTGACATAATGTGATATAATAATAGTACTATTGTTTGATAGGAGGTATTAATGAATGAAATCTCCAAAGCTGACAGAAATTGAACCAATTCGGGAATATTGGGAAAATGGAAAATTAAAATCAGAAAAATACCTGATACATATGTCATACATAGTATATCGGTATGACAAGAAAGGGAATAACATAGGATTATCTGTTAATGGGATAGAATATCCTGTGGATTCTGAATTGATTTTCTCAGGAAAGACCTTAAAGGTTCAAACCAAATAATCTGAGTGAATATGTTCACTCAGATTATTTTTTTATATTATAGAAACGTTCGAAGAACTTTCTATAATATAAATATTTTGCACAGAAATTAGCTATGCAAATTTCGCACACGAACAATTCAATGTGAGCTGAACTCTATAATTAAAGTATAAAAAATTTAATCAGCCAACTATTGTTCTAAATAAGAAAGGGTAGAGGAATAAAAAAAGATACATACAAATAAGTTAAAAGATAAAAAAATAATCTCTAGACATACTAGAGATTATTTTAATTATATTATTAATTATTCAGCAGCGTTCTCTACTGGGTAAACGCTAACTTGTTTTTTGTCTTTACCTAATTTCTCAAATTTAACTGTTCCATCTGATAAAGCAAATAAAGTATCATCACTACCTTTTCCAACGTTCATACCTGGATGGATGTGAGTTCCTCTTTGTCTAACTAATATATTTCCTGCAAGAACAAATTGTCCATCTGCTCTTTTAACACCAAGTCTCTTTGACTCACTGTCTCTACCGTTCTTAACACTACCTTGACCTTTTTTATGTGCCACTTAAATTCACTCCCTTCACATAAAGATTTTTATATGTTACACATTTAAATTTAATCAAAATTATTTTGCTGCTTCAGCTGTAGCTTCTTTTTTTGCAGCTGGTAACTTAATATTTGTAATTTCTACCTTTGTGTATGGTTGTCTATGACCTTGAGTTCTTCTATAATTCTTTTTAGCCTTATATTTGAAAACAAGAATTTTTTTAGATTTGTCATGAGAAATTACTTTTCCTTCAACCTTAATACCTTTAACATAAGGACTTCCAACTTGTACTTTTTTATCATCAGATACAAGAACTACTTTATCAAAAGTAACTTTTTTTCCTACTTCAGTATCTAATTTTTCGAAAAATACAACATCTCCTTCTGCTACTTTGTATTGTTTTCCACATGCTTCAATAATTGCGTACATTTAAGTACACCTCCCTTTTTTGTATACTCGCTAATCCTTACATATAGGTAGTTAGAATAAATCTAACATTTATGGAACCTTAATTAAGCGGATTACAGTTACATATTCTAACATAGCAGTCAAGTTTTGTCAACATAAAAGCAAGAAATATCTGGATTTTAACCAATATTTAAGAATGATAACAAATGTTTATAATTGACATTAAAATATATTTGATATATCATTTGAATATAAATCAAAAGAAAAGGAGTAGATTATTTTGGAAAACAAAGCAACGTATATCGTCATTGCAGTTGTTGCTGTAATAGTTTTTGCAGTAATAGCAGCAGTAATAATTTTTGATGGCGGAAGTGAAAAGGGAGAAGAAAAAACAGTAAAAAACACATCTAATAATATTTCTACAAAAAAAGAAAACACAACTAATAATACAACTAATAGCACTGAGGATGAAGAAGACTCATTTGACTATGAAGCTGCAGCTGAAGAACAAATGGCAGAACCAAAAGCTGGAGAGACAATTGCAGTTATGCATGTGAAAGGATATGGAGACATTACATTTAAGTTTTTTGAAGATAAGGCACCTAAAGCGGTAAAGAACTTTTTAACGCATGCTAAAGAAGGGTATTATAACGGAGTTAAATTTCATAGAGTAATGGAAGATTTCATGATTCAAGGTGGTGATCCAAAAGGTGACGGAACCGGAGGAGAAAGTATATGGGGAGAAGGATTTGAAGAAGAAATAGATCAAAGCCTAGTACCATATAGAGGAGCTCTTTGCATGGCCAGTGCAGGAACAGGAACATCTTCATTAGGAAGTCAATTCTTTATAGTACAAGCGAAAGCAGATGATACACAAGCAAGTAGTATGTTGTCTTATGGATATCCAGAAGGTTTAGTAAAAAGTTATCAAAAATATGGTGGCTATTTAAGCCTATATAAAAGCTATACAGTATTTGGTCAAGTAATATCTGGAATGGAAGTAGTAGATAAAATAGCTCAAACAGAAAAAACATTATCGTCTTCAGGAGAATTATCAAGTCCAGTAAATGATATAATAATTGAATCAATAGATGTAACAACAAAATAAAAATATAGTATAATAAAAAAATGAAGCCCCGCGTTATAGAATACGCGGGGCTTTGAAGGTTCTGAATCAGTTGTTGATCAAGAGTTCCTCAACCGATTCGGCCTGGCTTTCAGAGCAAAGAGTTTTCAATCCAGCATGAGAAAAATCAAGCATAGAAGTATCATTCTCAACTCTAGAAACCAGATGTTCAGAGACTTTAACGACCTTGATGTTATCAAAGGTCATGTGGGTACCAATAGGCAACTGTTCAAGGTTGCGAGCAGCGATCTTGAAATCGAGCCACTGCATAAACGCAGGAATTTCAAAGACATTGTTATAGGTAGAATCAACCTCTTCCAGTTCATCAAGCAGGGAAAAAACCTGCTCAAACGAACGAACAGAAGAAATGATCAACCGATCATTAATGCAAACAAAACTGCCTTCCCCATGGTCCAAGCAGGCAATATCCATATTCATGGTAAAGCGTGCAACACCGATGTTTTTAAAGTTCTTAACATTCTCACTCATTTCGAGCACCTCCATTTTTTTGTATATAAGTGAAAAATAGGTACAACATTAGTATAACACAGATTTACATAAAATACTACCTTTGTAAAAACAAAAATAAAAAAACATGCAAAAAATGTTGCATAATTCATGATATTATGTTAAAATAATCAACGTTAACCTTACTCGTATAAAAGAAGTACGGGTTATATATCCAGAAGGAGGTGGAAATAATGAATAAATATGAAAGCGTAATCATTATTAATCCAAGTTTAGAAGAACAAGGAATTAAAGATGTAATAACAAAATTTACAGATTTAATTAATAGTGATGGAAAAGTAGAAAACGTTGATGAAATGGGTAGAAGAAAATTAGCTTATGAAATCAAAAAACAATCAGAAGGATATTATGTTGTATACACATTTGAAGCTAATCCAGAATTCATTACAGAATTAGAAAGAATCTACAGAATTACAGACAGCGTTATGAAATTTATCACAATAAGAAAAGAAGATTAATCGTATATTAAATACCTTTAATTAGGAAGGTGGAAAAATGAATAAAGTTGTATTAATGGGAAGATTAACAAGAGACCCAGAAACAAGATATACACAAACAAACAATACTCTAGTTGCATCTTTCACTTTAGCAGTAAATAGAAGATTTGCTAGACAAGGTGAAGAAAGACAAGCTGATTTTATACCAGTAGTTGCATGGAGTAAAACAGGAGAATTCTGTAGTAAATACTTCAAAAAAGGTCAACAAGTTGGAGTAATCGGTAGAATTCAAACAAGAAATTGGGATGACGATCAAGGTCAAAAACACTATGTAACAGAAGTTATAGCTGAAGAAGCATACTTTGCAGATAGTAGAAGAGATGGAGCAGGAGATAGTTTCGAAAACACATTTGGAACAGCAGTTTCAGATAGTCAAGAATTCCAAGTTTCATCAGATGATGATTTACCATTCTAATAGAAAATAGAAAGATTGGGGGTTAGTGAAATGGCAGACAAAAAGAGAAAAAATAACAATAGAAATAATATGGATGATGATTTCAATCCAAAATTTAGAAAAGCAAGAAAAAAAGTTTGCGTACTATGCAGTGACAAAAACTTTGAATTAGATTATAAAAATGCTGATCAATTAAAGAAATTCATCAATGATAAAGGTAAAATATTACCAAGAAGAGCAACAGGAGCTTGCGCTAAACATCAAAGAGAAATAACTCTAGCTGTTAAAAGAGCAAGACATATTGCTATATTACCATACACACAAGACTAGTAATATAAATATTCGCCAAACTTTGATAACACATCAAAGTTTGGCTTTTATTATTTTAGGAGTTTAAATAGATTAAGATTAAAGTAAAAAAATAAATATGGCTCAACTAAAAAAGCAAAAAAACAAATATTTTTAATACCGCGCAGCGACCAAAGGAACGAAGCAAAGCTTCGTGACTGCGATTGAATCAATCTTTACAAAACAAAAGAGCCTTCGTTCTTGTGGAACGAGGCTCAGATAAAGATTGCGACAGCAAGGTATAAAAAATATTGTTTTTTGCTTTTTGTTAATATTAAGCTATATATAAACATTAAAATTTTTTTATATCAAATTTTTAACAAAGATAATCTTTGAAATTCTATTGTGCACCGCCAACCATTTCATCCTTGAGAGTAACAGTAACAACAGTACCTTCTTCAACTTCAGTTCCAGAAAGAATATCTTGAGAAATAACTTTTCCAGAACCCTCAATAGAAATATTTAAATTCAAAGACTTCAAAGAATTTCGTGCCTGTTCAGCAGTCTTTCCTTTAAGATCAGGTACCTGTTTCATTGTTTTTTCTGCGCCATCAGTATATAAACAAATTATAGAACCAGACTGCAAAGAAATACCTGATTTTGGATATTGAGAAGTAACATTTGCTGATGCTTCAGCAGATGTCTTTAGAACTACTTTAAATCCAGTAGCTTCTAAGATGCTTCTAGCTTCTGATAAAGTTTTTGATGTAACATCTGGAAGAGTAACCAAAGACTCTTGATTTTCAGTAGATGAAGTATTTGATGATGTAATTCCAAGGTGTGGCAATACTTCTGATAATATTTGAGAAGCAACAGGTGCACAAGTTGTACCACCTTGATGGCTTCCATTACCATCACTATTTGGATTCTGCAATACTACTAAACAAATAACCTCTGGATTTTCAGCAGGGGAAATTGCAATAAATGAAGCAACATAACCTTGAGATTTTTTATCATCTGGTGGTTCAGAAGTACCACTTTTTCCTCCAACAGAGTAGCCATTAACAGCAGCATATCTACCAGTACCATCTGTTACAACAGATTTCATCATGCTTTTTATTTTATTTGATGTTTCCTCAGAAATAACTTGTCTAACCTTAACAGGGGCAAGCTCTGTTTCAACACCAGTATCAGTATTCACAACTTTACTAACAATACGAGGTTGCATTAAATTACCACCATTAACTGATGCAGAAACAGCAGTAATTAATTGCAAAGGTGTAATTGAGAAACGTTGACCAAATGACATTGTAGCAAGTTCAACTTCATGGCAATCATCAATATTATAGAAAATACTTTTAGATTCGCCAGACATTCTAACACCTGTTTTTTCAAGTAAACCAAATGCTTGCAAATATTTATAAAATCTTTCTTTTCCAATACGCTGACCGAGTTGAATAAATGAAGGGTTACAAGATTTTTCTAACGCTCCCCTAAGAGAAAGTCTACCATGCGCAGCAGGTGCCCAACAATTTATATCTCTGTCTGCTACTTTATATACTTTATTGCAAACAAAATCTCCTTCAGTATCTGTTTCAACCAAGTTTTCCTCAAGTCCAATTGAAGAAGTAATAATTTTAAAAGTCGAACCAGGCTCATACAAATCAGCTATAGGTTTATTACGCCACATGTTATTTAATGCAGCTGATTTTTCTTCAGTAGTAAGTGTATCCCATTTCCCTTGTAAATCAGTAGTATTAGGCTCGAAAGGTGTATTTAAATTATATGTTGGATAACTTGCTTCAGCAAGAATATCACCAGTAGAAGGTTTCATAATAATAACGCATCCACCATCAGCTTTATTTTCTTTAACTGCTTGATCCAAATATTTTTCAGCAATGCTTTGTACATAAACATCAAGTGTTAAATAAATATCACTTCCATTTTGAGCGGGAATATACTGCTCATTTTCATCAGAAATAGCTTCTTTATTAACGTTTGTAGAAGTTATAATTCTACCAGGTGTACCACTTAGTTCATTTTCCCAAGCAGCCTCAATTCCTTCAAGACCTTTATCATTTCCAAAGAAACCGATAACATTAGATGCTAGATTTTCATAAGGATAAGATCTTTTAGAATCTTCGTCTATATTAATACCTGTAGTTATATTGTTTTCGTCAATCCAAGAGTTCAAATTATCAATAACTGATTTATCAACTTTTTTAGCAATAGTAACAACAGAAGATGTTGAGGAATTAAGTTTTTCTAAAGTCTCCTCATAATCAATAGAGAATACAGAAGCAAATCCAGATGCTAAAGTCTCATTTGATACTGTTGAACCATCTTTATAACAAACTTGTCCAGGATTAATAGAAACTGTGTCAACAGTAGAACTAATTGCTAAAATCTTATTAGTTGAATCATAAATTGTACCTCTTTTACTTGCTATTACTTGACTAGTTGTTTGTTGATTATAAGCACTAGCTTTATATTCAGCCCCTTTAACAAATTGTATATAGCCAATACGTCCTAATAATAGAACAAAACAAAAAGTAAAACTTCCAAGTAGAAATAAAGAACGAACGTTATATGATTGCTTTTTCTTGAAAACGGTACCAATTCCCAATTTTTTATTAATACGATTTTTTCCTATGTGAATCAGTCCTTCCAAAAAAGACAAGCAAATAAAACATTAAATTAAAATATAAAATTAATGTTCTTTTTCCTTGCCCCTAAAATGTATACAATTATTTTATATTATAGAAAAATAAAAATCAATATGATATAATACAAAAAGAGTATTAATATAAATAGAAAGGAAACATTATGAATTTATACGAAGAAACACGATTTATAATGAAACAAAATAATATAACAGCAAATAAAAATTTAGGACAAAATTTCTTAATTAATGAAGATGTTGTAGATTCAATAGTTGAAAATGCAGAAATTACTAAAAATGATTTAGTAATAGAAATTGGACCAGGGTTAGGAACACTAACAAGTAGACTACTTGAAAAAGCAGGAAAAGTTATTTGCGTTGAACTAGATAGAAAGATGATAGCAATATTAGAAAAAAGGTTTAAACTATATGAAAATCTTGAATTAATAAATGACGATATTTTAAAAATCAATTTAAATCAACTAATAAGTCAAAACAAAATAAATGAAATAAAACATGTAAAAATTGTTGCAAATTTACCTTATTATATAACAACACCAATAATAATGAAATTACTAGAAGAAAGACTTGATATAGAAAGTATAACAGTAATGATTCAAAAAGAGGTTGCACAAAGGTTAGCAGCTAAGCCTGGAACAAGCGATGTAGGAAGTATAACATATACGATTTGGTATTATACAGAACCAAAGATTGTATTAGAAGTACCAAAAGAATCATTCATTCCAGCTCCAGAGGTAACATCAAGTGTAATTAAACTTGATATATTAAAACAGCCAAGAATAGAAGTAAAAGATGAAAAACAGTTCTTTAAAATAATAAAAGTTGCATTCATGCAAAAAAGAAAAACTTTAATAAATGCCTTAGTAAATGGAAAAGTATTTCAAAATAAAGAAGATGCCAAGAAATGTTTGGATGAATTAAAAATTGACGAAAAAATCAGAGGAGAAAAGCTAACTCTGGAACAATATAAAAACATAGCAGAATATACATATAATGGAAAATAAAAAGGAGAAAAACATCTCCTTTTTTATTTTACCCTAAAAAGCATAAAAAGGGTCAAAAAGGCGAATTCCTAAGAAAAAGACAATACTGTAATGGAAAATTTAAAAAAATGTAACATTTTTGCAACAAAACATTGAAATAAGCCCCATTTCTGTTGTATAATAATATTGTGAGACTATCTAAAAGTATTTAGATTATCGAGAGAAAACTTAGGAGGATGTTTATATGTTTAAAGAGAAAAAAAGCGGAAAAGCAATAGTAGCAATCATTTTAGTAATGTGTTTAACTTTTGCAAACTGTTTTACTTTATTTTCAAACTTAAGCTATGCAGCAGACGAAGCCTTAGGGAAACAAGCAACAGAGAGCTCAGATGTAGTAGATTTTAATGCAGAGTTCGTAAAAGAAGATAAAGAAAAAAGTTATGAATTTGAAGGAAAAATTGATGAAGAAAATTTATCACTTCAAATGCAAATTGAGGTAAAAAAAGAAGGATATCTTAAAAATGCAAAGATTCAAATAGAATCTGAAAATGGATTATCTTTTGAGATATCTCAAGAACAAGGTAACAATTATCAGATAAACGGAAACTCAATAATACTTTCAAATATCACAGCAGGAGAAAAGATAGAAATCAAGTTACCTATCAAATACAGAGAAAGAGATGACATTGAAAATTTAAATAAAAAAGTAAATGTTAAATTAATAGGAACATATGTAAATGGTCAAGGAAAAGAAAAAGGCATTTCACAAAATGTTTTACTAAAATTAGTTTGGCATACAAATACAGAGTACACAATAACATCAGAATTGAAAAAATATATTACATTTGGAGAAGAAAACAAAAAAGTTATCTTACAAACAAATGTAAAGACATGGTTACCAACAGAAAACAACTTTGTATCTAAGGAAGAATTAACAATAGATGCAATAAATGTTGATGGATATAAAATAGAAAAGGTAATAGTTGCAGATAAAGAAGGAAAAATGCAAGATTCTGATTGGTCATATAATGCAGATGAAAATAAAATAACAATAAAAATAGAAAACGAAAAAGAAGCAATTCAATCAGATGAATTTTTAATTACATATATTATGTCAGGAAACACTGAAATCGAATTACCATTTAAAACAAACTCAAAAATAAATGGTTCTATTTTCATGTTTAGAACTGATGAGAAAGTCGAAACAGAATTAGATCAAGAATATGAAATAAATGAAGAGTTAGGAAACACAGTTTCAGTTGAAGGTGAATCAACAGAAAAAATTAAAGCTGGAAACATACTAGTTGATTCATTAGCTGATGAAAATAATAATACGATTACATATAGTACAAAAATAAATGTAGATATTTCATCAACAGAAATGTGTGAAGGAATAAAAATTCAAAGTAATGAAGAAAATTTTGAAAATGCAGCTGGATTATTTGATTCTAAAACATCTTCATTTAGATCAATAGAAGTAGCCAAAGAAAGCTTTAATAAAATCTTAGGTGAAGATGGAAAAATCGAAATAAAAAATGAAGCAGGAGAATTAATTTCTACAATAAACAAAAACACAAAAATAGAAAATGATAATTATAAAGTAGAAATAAATACAAATCAAATACAAATAGTAACAAGTAAACCATCAACAGAAGGAATTCTACCTATAGTTCTAAATAAAGAACTTGGAAAAACAGAATATACATATGATGAAATAAAAACATTCTCAAACATAGATTTAAATTATACAGGAAGCATCATATACGCAGGTGAAGTAGAAAATAAAGTTTCTACAGTAACAAACAAGGTTGAAATTGAACAACCAAAAACAAATGCAGAATTAGCAATTTCAAGAAATACATTAAGTACAATAGCAGATAATAATGATATAGAATTAGAAGTAAAACTAAACAACGTAAATGAGGGGAATGATGTATATCAAAATCCAAGATTTCAAATAACATTCCCTGAATACATAGAAGAAGTAAACGTTTCAAATATAGCAATAGCAAATTCAGAAGATGTATTTAAAATAGCAAGTAGTACAATTTCAAAAAATGAAAATGGAAACTTAGTTTTAGATATTATATTAGAAGGAAATCAAACAAAATATAATTCTAATAAAATGAGCAATGGTACAAGCATATTAGTAAATTGCAATATAAGATTAAATTTATATACACCAACAAGCAAAGAAAAAATAACATTAACATATGAAAATGAGAGAGCTTCACAATATCAAAATGAAGCAAATGGATTAGGATACAGTGAAGTTGAAGTAGAATACAAAGCACCAGTTGGCGTAGTAAGTATTAACAGAATATCAAATTACGAAACAACAGGAAAAACAATCACATCAGTAGATCAAGGAAAAGTAACAGATAAAATAGAAATATTTGATGAAGCAAAAATTGCAACAATGGATATCTTAGTAATGAACAACAATGAAAATGATTGCAATAATATAAAAATTTTAGGAAGAACGCCATTTAAAGGAAATAAAGATGTAAGCACAGGAGAAGATTTAGGAACAACAGTAGATGCAAAAATGGTATCTTCAATAATAGCAGATGAAAATAATCAAGCTAATGCAATAATCTATTATTCTGATAATGGAGATGCAACAGAAGATTTAGAGAATGAATCAAATAATTGGACAACAGATATTGGCAGCCTACAAATGGTTAAATCATATTTAATTGTATTAGATAATTATGAAATGAAACCAGGAGAAATAGTTAAATATTCATATCAATATGAAATTCCAGAAAACCTAGAACATAATGCAAACATCTATGGTTCATTCAAAACAATTTACGATAACCTAAATAATGTAGCAACAGTAAAAGAAGAATCTAATGCAGATATCGTTGGATTGTCAACAGGAGTAGGGCCACAAATAGCAGTAAAAACCGTATCAAATGTACAAGAAACAGTTAAAGAATACGAAAAAATAAAATATATAATAACAGTAGAAAATACTGGTTCAGAGGTAGCTGAAAACATAAAAGTAAACACAAAAGTACCAACAGGAGCAACAGTAGCAGTTCATTCAAGTTATAGCTCTGTTGAAATGGCAAAAGGTTGGACATTAAAATCAGATAGAGAAATCACAACAACATTTGAAAAAATAAATCCAGGTGAAGTAAAGAAAATAGAATTCTTTGTACAAGCTAACAAATTACCAACAATCGAAGAATATTATGCTGGTGAAGAAGGATTTACTAAAAATGATGATGGTACATATAGTATCAATGAATCATATGTTGATGAAAATGGTGAAACAAAATATGCTGATAAAAAAATAGACAGCATACCAGAAATAAAATTAGTTTGTGAATCAACAATAACTGCAAAAGATTTAGCAAAAGAAATTAAAACAGAAGATTCAGGAATAGTTGTTAAAAAATCAAACTTAGTTGCAGAAGAAACAGTAGAAACAGAAGACTCTGTAGCAAAAGTAAATGAAACAATAGAATCAAAAATTCAAATAAAAAATAATAGCTCTGAAGTAATGAAAAATATAAAAGTTACAAAAGTTTTACCAACAGGATTAAATTATAGTGAAAGTTACATCAGAGGATATGCAGATGATGGAATTACATTAAGAAAAATAAATACTACTAACTATGATATGGATACAAGAACAGTAACATGGAACATAGATGAATTAAAACCAGGAAGAACAATATTACTTATAGGTGATTGGGTTGTTGGAGACATGAAAAATGGTACATACAAAGAAACAGTTTCTACTAACTCAAACATATCTGTAAATGGAGAAAATTATCAAGCTGGACAAGTTGATATTACAATAGGAAGACCAAACCTAGAAATATCACAATCATCTAATAAAACAAACGAATACATCAAAGTTGGTGATGAAATTGAATATACATTTACAATAAAAAATACAGGAGCTGTAAGAGCAAATAATGTAATCTTAACAGATAAATTACCTGATGAAGTTAGCATTAAAAAATTAGAATATAAAGTTGATGGTGTAGCAGTATCAAAAGTAGTTGCAAAAAATGAAGATGCAACAGTATATACAAGTATCTTACCAGAAGGTACACTTGAAGCTAAAGTTACAGCACAGGTAAATGATATTCAAGCTGCTCAGAAAACAATAACTAACGTTGGAAATGTGGAAGGACAAAACATAGAAAATGTTGGTTCAAATAAAATAACAAATATTATAGAAAGAACGGCAGATCAACAAGAAAATGAAGATAATTCAAATAAGGATAACAACAATAATAACAGTTCTTCAAACAATACTAATAACAGTCAATCAAGCGAAAACATAAAAGATAAATATGAAATTAAAGGAACAGCATGGTTGGACGAAAATAAAAATGGATCAAGAGAAGCCACAGAAAGCAAATTAGCAGGAATAGAAGTAAAATTAATAAATTCAAAAACATCAGAAGTAGTAGACAAAACAGTAACAGATCAAGATGGTGAATACAAATTTAGTAATTTAAATAATGGAACATACATTGCAATCTTCTATTATGATAATAGCAAATATGCATTAACAGAATACAAAAAACAAAATGTATCAGATGACAAAAATTCAGATGTTATTACAGGTGAAGAAAATAACAAAACTGTAGCAACAACAGAAGTAATAACAATAGAAAATGGAAGTATATCAAATATTGATTTAGGATTAATAAAAGCAACAACATTTGATTTAGCATTAACAAAAGCTATTACAAAAGTTACAGTTCAAACAAGTAATGGAACAAAATCATATGATTTTGATAATACAGATTTAGCAAAAGTAGATATAAATGCAAAATACTTAAATGGAGCAAACGTTTTAGTAGAGTATACATTTACAGTAAAAAATGAAGGTGAACTTGAAGGATATGCAAAACAAATAGTTGATTACATGCCAAAAGAACTTGAATTTAATACAGAACTAAACAAAAATTGGTATAAAGGAAATGATGGAAACCTATACACTGAAGAATTGACAGATACGTCAATTGCAGCTGGAGAAAGCAAAACAGTAAAATTAGTACTAACAAAAGCAATGACAGAAACAAATACAGGTATAATAAATAACCAAGCAGAAATTTCAAAAGACTACAACCAAGCAGGTGTAGCAGACCAAGACTCAACTCCTGGAGATCAAGATCCAAAAGATGACGATATGTCATCAGCTGATCTTATCATAGGTGTAAAAACAGGTGAAACATTGATATATATATCAGCAATAATTGCAGGAATTATCGCTGCAATAGTAATAGCGCTAATTATTAAGAAAAGCAAAATAATATACAAGATTCAATATAAAGTTGGGAAGGGGGTGTAGTTACAAATGAAAAAGAAAAAGATTATAATTGCAAGTATTATAACAATATTAATTATATTGATAGCATATTCAGGATATAAGATAATCGGAAAATCAACAAATGAAATGTTATCAGAGGGTAACGGATTACCAGCAAGCTTCCCATATGTAACATATGAAGACTTAATAAATGAAAATGACACACTATGTTGCGGTAAAGGAATTGCATTAATAGGAGCATCAAGAACAATGGTTTCAACAGGAGGCCAAAGTCAATCAGAACCATACTTAACAATGAATGATATTGGAAAGAAAATATTCCAAAAAGAACAAGCTGCATCAGGAGATGTAACATCAGATAATTTCGTAAATCCATATTCATCAGCAACAAGTTATACATATGGATACTATAAAGAATCAGAAAAGAAAGTTGCAAATCCAGAAGAAGCTTACATATTAGCAGAAATATCAGAAAATTATCCTTCAAATGATAGTACATTTTATAATGTTACTAACAAAGAATATAAAGGAGAAATTGAAGAAGCATATTTCTACAATATATATGGAACCGTTATATATGGTGTAAATATTGATAAAACATCAGGTGAACCACAAGATTTCGTAGTAAAAGATGAAGAATCAGGCAAATACTATTATGTAGAAATCACAGATAGCGGAAGATTCTTCCCATACACATATGTACAATATGCATGGTGGAAAACGCCAGCAGGTGGAAGCTCAGATAAAGTTGAATCAACAGCCTTATCAAGAGAAGCAGAAGCTTTCGAAGCATATATTAATAAAGTAGCAAAAAGAGATTCAAAAGGAGAAATAGTTACTGAACAAAAAACAGTAACAGTAGATGGAAAAACAGCAACAGTTACAGCACCAGTAATAGATTATAAAGTTACAGGTGAAGATGACAAAGCAGAAGTTCAATATGATGAAGATCATGAAAGATATTTAATAGGACCATTCAAAATTAATTATTATGAAGAATCAGTTACAACAGATAGAGGAACAGTAGATTTTTCTGCGATAACTAATGCAACATTAGTTAGTAACTTAGGTGAAGTAGACAGCTCAAATTGGTTTTTCAAATACAATAATAGAAGTGCTGATGATACAGCAGCATTCCCACACAATGGAGAAGAATTCTACATAGTATTAGACTATATAGATGATATGAGATATATTAAAGATTTAAAATTTGATTTCAAATACATGAATGCAGGTGGAGAATACTCATCATTAAAAGGTGAATACTTTAATGCAAGTTGGGAACCAAAATCAGAAGCTATATGGTGCAATGAAGGCGCAAAAAATTGCCCATGCGGAGGACATCATACAAGTGCAAGATATGATAGTAAAGGAAACTTAATTTGTTCAGGTGGAGCAAAAAAATGTTCACATGGATATTATCATAACCACATTGTGAAATGGAATTATTGGGTTGAACTAGAAGATTTAACACCAAGCCAATCACAACCATTAGCACAAGTTTATGTAGGAGTAAGATGGTATGAAGAAGCAAGTTACTCATTCAAAACAGATTTAAAACCAGAAGAGTTAATTAGATTAACAATTCCTATGGAAGGTGAAGTTTGGATTGATAAAGTAGCTGATAAGAAAAATCCAGATTACATAGAAGGAACAAGACAAGACGGAGAAGAAGGATACAAAAACGCAGAAGTATATATTTACAAAGTATATAGCAAAGATGGAAACATAGAAAAAAGAGAATTAGCAAAAATATATGCAGAAGATAATAAAACACAATTAAGCTATCCAATATACACAGATGCAAATGGTAAATATAAAATACCAAACATCAATGTACCTGGCTCAAGCAAAGAATCAAATATGAAAGAAAACGGATATGATATTTCATATGATGTAGAATTCAAATATGATGGACAACACTATGAAGCATCAGCAGCATTACCAACATCAAACGGAAACGCAGAAAAGTATATTAAAGCAAGTAAAGAAGAAAAAGAAGCTTACGAAAAAGATTCAATAGCATCAGAAGATGCAACAGAAAGAGATAATTATAATAAGAAATTTACTGAAGTATATGGTGGAAATAGTATAGATAAAGATGGAAATACAAAAGGATATTCAACTAACGGAAAAGATACATTAAATCTAGATTACACATCAACAGAATTCTCATTACCAAACAATACAAATACAAGAAGATTATCAACATTAACAGTATTAGATAAAGATGAACACATAATTGACCAATACAAAATGACAGCAACAACAGGTAATACAGGAGTTTATTATCCAGTAGATAATAAAATATCTGTAAGTGAAGCAGATGATGTAAAAGAATTAAGCGTTGTTGAAAATGAAACAGGAAAAACAACAACATACAAAACAATTTATAACTATATGCTACATATCAACTTAGGTGTAAAAGAAAGAGAAAAAACAGACTTATCATTATTCAAAGATTTATACAAAGCTGAAATAGTAGTAAATGAAAAAGAAATAACAAAAACATACAATAAATATGTAGACGTAGAAGATGAAGCTAATAAAGATGCCTTAGAAGTACAAATTGAAGCTTGCAAAATTGGAAAATATAAATTAGGACTATATAGTTCAGATTATGAATATCGTTCAACAGTATACCAAACAAGTGCAGAAGCTGTTAAAAACATAAAAGCAGATACAGACTTAAAAGTATACTTAACATACAGAATTGCAATAAATAATGAAAGCGAAGCAGCAAACGGATTAGAAGCAACAATAAACCAAATAAACGATTACTATGATAAATCATTCACATTAGTAAATGAAGACATCAAAGCAAACGTATTAGATAACAACCAAGACAGAGTAAATAAAGTAGTTGCAGAAAGTCCATACTATAGAATAGTAAAAGCAAATGAAACACCAACATATACATATTGGTCAGACAACATGCAAAGATTTAAATGTAATGATACAAATCAACAAGTAAATGATAGCTATAAAAAATTAACAATAACAGATTTAAAAGATCAAAAATTAGCTACTGGAGAACAATTAGAAATGTTCATAACATTCGAAGTTGATAAAGATGGATATAAAGGAACATCTGATAGACCAGAATTACTTGGAGAAAAAAATAATGTAGCTGAAATAGCAAATTACTCAACATACTACACAAATGGAAAAGTAGCAGGAATAATTGATAGAGATTCAGCTCCAGATAACATTGATTTAAATAGAAATGTAAAAGAATGGTATGAAGATGACACAGAATCAGCACCAGCAATAGACATAGAATTATATCAATACAACAGAGAAATAAATGGTAGCGTTTGGGATGACGCAGAAACAGTTGACTTATTATATGGTCAAAAAGTTGGCAACGGAATCATGGATGAAGGCGAAAGAAAAGTAAAAGACATAGATGTTCAAATCGTTGAAAAAATTCAAATAGATGGAATAGAATATGAAAAGATTTGGACAGAAGATGACTTCACTAACTTATCTGATGAAGAAAAGAAAGAATATAGATTAAAAAATGTAACAACAGATGAGAATGGTTACTACTACTTCAAAGGTGTATTAGCTGGAAACTATGTAGTAAGATTCAAATACGGAAATAAAGAAGCAACAGTAAAATATAATGGTCAAGATTATAAGAATACAGCATATCAAGCAGGAATGACAAATGCAGATGGAACAACAACATTAGATAATGAATGGCAAGACTTAAAAACAAATACATTAAATGAAGTAAGAGTTTCAGATGCAAGAGATTATGAACTTCAAAGAATGAAAGTAATTGCATATTCAAAAGATATAAATAATCCAATAGGAACAGTACTTGAAAGTGCAGACCAAGATAAAGATCATAAAGAATTAATAGACAATACACAAATGGTTGCAAACACAGCTAAGTTAAACATTGAAATAGAACATCAAGATTACATAGACTATGGAACTGTAAATAAAGTTAATGGCTTAAATGAATATACATATACAGTAAAGAACATAGACTTTGGATTAGAGAAGAGATCAGAAACAGCAGTAGAATTAGACAAGAAGATATCAAGAATCGCTTTATATAAAAATGATGGAGAAACATTATTATTAAACGTATACTTCAATGAAGACGGAACAATCAACAAAGAAAAGCCAGACAGCCAATACGTTAACAAAGTAACACACTTAGATGAACAAAATAATATTCAAGGATTTGAATATATTCCAATGGAAAGCCAATTCAAGAATGGTACACAATTAAAAATTGAATATCAAATAACAGTAAAAAATAATTCTGAAGTAGATTGGACAGGAAAAATTGCAGATTACAAGACATCAGAAGAAATTCTAAATAAAGTAGCAGAACTTGAAAAAGCACAAAGTTACGTATCAGGAGAATTAATAGAATATGGTAAATATGTTGGATTAAACTACTATAATAATCAAAATAATGATACAGATAAAATTGTTAAAACAAAAGTTGAACAAATAATTGACTATATTGACAATGATGCATCATCAAGTGTAGATGATAATACAAGTGTAGAAAATAGTAGCTGGAGTCCAGTAACACTAGAAACATTACAAAATAATAAGACATTAGATTCAAAAGTATATACAACAAATAGTAATGGAAAACAAACAATTGTAGATTCAAAAGGAAGAGAATATATAACAGATACAAAACAAAATGTTTTAGTAACAGATGGAGATAGATATAATCCAAGTATTATTACAGAGTTAGTACCAGATTCAGCATCTGCTGCAACAGGAATTGCATCATCTGGAAAGATTAGAGTTGTTATATCAAAACAAATGAATGAAGAAACATCAAAAGATGATTTATATAACAATATAGCAGAAGTGATAGAATACTCAAACACAGTAGGAAGAAGAGATTCACAAGCTGTACCAGGAAATGCAGAAATAGCAAGAGGAGAATATTTAGCAGCAACAGGTTATGAAAATGGAGTATTAAAAACAGATTATGAAGGTGCAAAAGAAGTTGAGGTTAATGGAGCAACATTACATCTAAATGGTGAAAGAGATACAGATGCACCAAACTATGTAACATTAACAGAACCAACTGGTATTTCAATAAGAGAATACAACAAGAGAAATTATGCAATAGCAATAACGATAGCTGGAATAATCTTAGCAGCAGGAATTGTAGTAATCAAAAAGAAGATTATAAAATAATAAAAATCTTTAAAAAATGGAGAGTAGCGAAAAAGCTACTCTTCTTTTTTGTATATATATTAAAAAAATGGAAAAAATATCAACTAAGAATAATACCTAAAAAAGGTAAAATCAAGGGAGATATTTTTAATGAATAAATATAAATATCTAAATATAAAAGGTACGAATCTAGAAGAAGGCCAATTAGAAAAATATTTAAAACAAATCGCCGAAGAACATATTATAAGTAAGAATTCAGAAAAAGTAACATACCCAATTAATAAAGTTGAAGAAAATTTCAAAGTAATATTAAGAACATATGAATTACTTAATGAACATTTAAGACTAGGAATAAAAGTACATTCAGCAGGAGAATGGTTATTAGACAATTTTTACGTAATAGAAGAAACTGTAAAAAATATTGAAAAGTCATTAACAATGAAAAAATATACAAAATTACCAGGAATAGCTAACAACAAATATAGAGGATTCGCAAGAATATATGTTCTAGCAAGTGAAATAATTGCATTTAGTGATGAAAGTATAACTGAAGAAAAAATAATTCAAGCAATAAATAGTTATCAAACAAGAAAAATATTATCTATGGAAGAAATTTGGAATATTGGAATTTTTATGGAAATAGCAATCATTCAGAAAATATCAGATATATGTGAGAAAATATATTATTCCCAAATTCAAAAATACAAAGTCGAAAATATATATGAAAGATTAATAGAAATAAAACCTAACGAGGAAAGAATATTTAAAAAGAAAGTAAAAGATAAAAGTAAGATAGATACATTAAATTATTCATTCATAGAGTACATGGTATATAAGCTTAGAAGAATAGGGAAAAAAGGAAATCCATATATAGAAGTCCTAGAAAAACAAATAAATAAATTAGGCACAACAGCCGATGATATAGTAAAAAAAGAACATTTATATGTAGCAACATTAAAAATAGAAATAGGCATATGTATAACTTCAATAAAAGCTATAAATAGAATAAGTTTTCAGAAAATATTTGAAAAAACAAATAAAACAGAAGAATTATTAAATAATGATCCGAGTGGAGTATTTAAAAATCAAACAGAAGATACAAAAGAATTATATAGAGAAAAAATAAAACAGCTTTCTAATAAAACAAAAATTTCAGAAATATATATAACAGAAGAAATCTTGAAATTAGCAAATAGATACAAAAATTCAGAAGCGGAAAAGAGAAAATCTCACGTAGGATACTATTTAATCGATGAAGGAATTTATGAACTAAAAGAACAGATATTAGAGAGAAAAATAAAAAGGAAGTCAGCCAAAAATAGACAAAAAATATACATTTGTATAAGTTTAATATTACCATTAGTATTAGATTTTGTTTTAATGCAAAGGCTTGATATGAGCACAATATGGAAAATAATGCTTTTTATAATCTCATATGTACCAATATATGAAATAAGCATAAAAATTATAAATTATATAATTTCTAAAACAATAAAATCAGTTAAAATTCCTAAAATAAATTATGAAGATGGAATAAGTGATGATTCCAAAACTATGGTAGTAATCCCTACAATTTTAGATTCAAAAGAAAAAGTAAAGGAAATGATAAAGAAAATCGAAGTATATTCGTTAGCAAATGAAGATAAAAACCTTTATTTTACACTATTAGGAGACTGCACAACATCTGAAAAAGAAGTGGAAAAATTTGATAAAGAAATTGTAGAAAGTGGAAAAGAAGAAATAGAACGATTAAATGAAAAGTACGGAACAGCAGATAAATTTAACTTTTTATATAGAAAAAGACATTGGAATCCAAATGAAGAAAAATATTTAGGATGGGAAAGAAAAAGAGGATTATTAATAGAATTCAATGATGTTTTGCTTGGAAATAAATGCAATGACTTTATAATAAATACATTAAATACTTTTCAAGAGAAAATAAAATATGTAATAACAATTGATTCTGATACAAATTTAGTATTAGATTCTGCAGAAAAAATGGTTGGAGCTATGTCACATATTTTAAATAAACCTATAATAAAAAATGGCGTAGTAGAAAAAGGATATAGCATAATGCAACCGCGAATAGGAATAACATTAGAAGATTCACAAAAAACAATGTTTACTAAAATTTTTTCTAGTAATCCAGGAATAGATTTTTATACAAACGCAATTTCTGACATATATCAAGATTTGTTTGGAGAAGGAATATTTACAGGAAAAGGAATATATGATTTAGAAATATATCAAAAATTAATGAAAAATACTTTACCAGAAAACAGAATTCTTAGCCACGACTTAATAGAGGGAAACTACTTAAGGTGCGCACTTCTTTCAGATGTTGTTCTACTTGATTCATTTCCAAGCCAATACTTATCATATCTTGAAAGAGAAAAAAGATGGATAAGAGGCGATTGGCAGATTGCTAGTTGGATAGAAAAATTAATAAATCAAAAGAGAAATCCAATAAATAATATTAGTAAATTCAAGATATTTGATAATTTACGTAGAAGCATATTGCCAATAAATGAACTATTAATCCTAATAATAGCGATAGGAAAAGAAAATATTATTTTATTAACAATGATATTAATATCATTATTTATAAATAGTATTTTAGAATTAATAAATAAAATAATATACAAAAAAAGTATCACAGAAGAAAAGATATATGCAGATAAAAAGTTTTATAGAAATATTTCTGGAACAAGAGGAACAATTTTAAGAAATAGTATCGAATTAACATTCTTACCAACTACTGCTGAAAATTCATTATCAGCAATAAGCAAAACACTATATAGATTGAAGGTTAAAAAGAGATTACTGGAGTGGAAGACGTCAGAGTCGGTTGATAAAACAACAGAAAATTCATTAGAATATTACTGTAAAAAAATGTTTAGCAACATATTTATTGGAATAATAATGTTTGGATTATTAAATCCATTAGGAATGGTAATAGGAACACTCTGGATATTTGCACCATATATAGCATGGAATTTAAGTCAAAAAATAAATAAGAAAAGGAAAATTACAAAGGAAAATAAAGAATATCTAAGAACAGTAGCACAAGAGACTTGGAAGTACTTTGAAGATTCGTTCACAAAAGAAAATAATTATCTTGTACCTGATAATTATCAGCAAGGGAGAAAAGGCGAGTTTGTCACAAGAACATCATCAACTAATATAGGATTAGAAATACTATCAATAATTTCAGCTTATGATTTAAACTTTATTTCATTAGAAGAATGTATAAGTATGTTGGAAAAAATAGTAGATACAATAAACAATTTAATGAAATGGAACGGACATCTATATAACTGGTATAACATAAAAACATTGCAACCATTAAAACCAGAGTATGTATCTACAGTAGATAGTGGAAATTTTGTGGGATATTTATATGTGCTAAAAAATTTTTTAATCTCTAAAAATGTAAAAAAAGAAATGATAGAAAATATCAAACAATTAATAAATAATACTGATTTTAGTCAATTATATAGTGAGAAACAAAGATTATTTTCAATAGGATTTGACATATCAAGTAATAGATTAAGCGATTCATATTATGATTTTTTAGCTTCAGAAGCTAGACAGACAAGTTTCGTGGCAATAGCAAAAAAAGATATAAAATATAAACATTGGATAAATTTAAGTAGAACGCTAACATCTATAAATGGGTTTAAAGGATTAATTTCGTGGTCAGGAACAGCCTTTGAATATACTATGCCAAATTTAATTATGGAAGTGCCGGAAGGAAGTCTGATTGATGAAGCGTGTAGATTTGCAAGAGAATGTCAAATTGATTATTCAAATAAAAACAAAATACCGTGGGGAATATCTGAATCAGCCTATTCATTAAAAGACTTACAAGGGAACTATCAATACAAGGCATTTGGAATACCCATATTAGGTTTAAAAAGAGGATTGGAAGAAGAATTGGTTATCGCTCCATATGCTACAGCACTATTTTTAGAATATGACATAAATGAGGCGATAAATAATTTTAGAACATTAGAAAAATATAATATGCGAGCAAAATATGGATTTTATGATTCATTAGATTTTACAAGAGAGAGAATAAATCCAAGAAAAAAATACGAACCAGTAAAAACATATATGGCACATCATCAAGGTCTTATATTAAATTCTATAAATAATATTTTAAATAAAGAAATTTTAAGAAAAAGATTCATGAAAAATCCAGAAATAAGTTCTGTGAAAATATTATTAAATGAAAGAATGCCAGACTCAGTTGTTCTCTCAAAAGAAAAAAGAAATAAAGTTAATAAAGGAAAATATATTAGCATATATGATGACAAAGAAATTGTGTATGCAAATAAAGAAAATTATAATAGATACAATGCAATATCAAGCGATGAATACACAAATGTAATTGATTATAAAGGACATGGATATAGCAAATATAAAGATATTCAAATAAATAGGTTTAGAAATAGAATAGATTGTCATGAAGGAATTGGTGTATATTTTAAAAATACTAAAACCAAAAGAATATGGAGTAGTTTTGAAAGTGATAAAGTAATATTCACACAAGGAAAAGAAGAATTTATAAAGGAAGAAGAAAACATAAAGACAAAAGTAAAAGTATTTTTAACACCAGAAGAACCAGCCGAAATAAGGCAAATAGAAATAAAAAATGAGGGTATATTAACAAATACAATAGAAACATATATGTATATAGAACCATTATTATCAAGGTTACAAGATGATATTGCACATCCTTGCTATAATAACATGTTTTTGAAATTTAAATATTTAAAAGATGAAAATACAGTAATTTGCTCTAGGAAAATAAAAGATAAAGAAATATTTTTAGGAGTTAAGGTAATCAAAAAAGATGAAAATGAAATAGAAGTTGAATTAGATAAAGAAAAGTTTATTGGAAGAAATAGTATAATTCCTAAAGCAATATTAGAATCAAATAATTTTTCAAACGAGGAAATAGAAACTGTAGAGCCAATTATAGCATTTAAAACAAAAGTAGATATTGGACCACAAGAAGAAGAAAAAATTAATTTTATTATTCAAGTATCTGAAAACCAAGAAGAGTTATTAAGCATGCTTAGAGAAATGAACTCAGAAAAGATAGAAACAATATCTGAATTAGCCAAAGCCAAAAGTGAAGAAGAAATAAAGTTTTTAGAAATAAATGGAGAACAAATAGAAAATAATCAAAAATTATTAGGGCATCTAATTGAAAAAGATATTCCAAAAACGATAAATACATGTTTCAATATTGAGAATGTGTGGAAATTTGGAATATCAGGAGATAATCCAATAATATTACTAGAAATAAAAAATATAGAAGAACTATATGTGTTAGAAGAATTATTAAATACAATAGAATTTTTTAATGTCAAAAAAATTAAAATCGATTTGTGTATTTTAAACAATGAAAAAATGAGCTATGAGACTTTTGTGAAAGACGAAATAAATGAAGTAATAAAAAATCATAGACTAGAATATTTAAGGGATAATCAGATTTTTGTATTAAATAAAAATGAACTAACTGAAACTGACATTGAGATCATTAGAACCATTGCTGATATAAAATTATATGGAAATATTGGTGGAATAAAAAATAATCTTGATGAAATAGAACAGACACCATTTAAAAATGATAAAAATGAGTATATCAAGCAAAAAGCAAGTGAAGAAATAGAAAAAGAAATTGTAGAATTTGATAATGGAATAGGTGGATTTACTCAAGATGAATATGTAATGAACATTAATAAAGATCAGATTCCTCCACGAGCATGGAGCAATATAATTGCAAATGAGAAATTTGGAACAATAACTACAGAAAATTCAGGAGGATATACTTGGCAAGAAAATAGTAGATTAAATAGAATAACAACATGGGAAAATGATGCGATACAAGATTTTAAATCTGAAGAAATAATTATAAAAGATATAGATCAAAAACAATATTGGAATTTAGGAAGTGATTCAGAAAACAACTCATATCAAGTAAGATATGGAATGGGATATTCAAAATATCTACAAATAAATAATAATATAATACAAGAAAACACAATATTTGTACCAGTAGATGGTGCAGTAAAAATAAATCATATTATATTAAAAAATAGAGATAGAAACAAAAGAAGGCTAACACTATATTATGCAATTAACACAAGTTTGGGAGAAGAGAGAAATAAAAATCTAGGAAAAATAAAAGTAAGCAAAAATGATAATATAATTGAATTAGAAAATATATGTAAGACTAATTTCAACAAGAAAGTGGAAATAACATCAAGCGATAAAATTAAAGGGTATACAAATAATTATAAAGATTTTTATACAGAACAAATGAATCCTATTAAAGGAATTAATCAAAAAGAATTAAAGCCAGACGGAAATATTTTAATAAAAAATGAATTGGTTGTAGAAATTCCAATAGAATTAGATGGATTTGAAAGAAAAAATTTAAACATACTAGTAGGAAATAATGTTATTAAATATATAGAAAATAGTGTAGTAGATGAAGAACTTGAAAAAGTAGAAAAATATTGGAAAGAAAAAACAGAAAAAATAAGAATAAAAACGCCATCTGAAAAATTAAATATATATATGAATAAATGGCTTATATATCAAACTATAACAAGTAGATTAAATGGCAAGACAGGATTTTACCAATCGGGCGGGGCAACAGGATTTAGAGATCAGCTCCAAGATTCATTGGGAATGAAGTGGATAGATGAAAAGATATTATATGACCAAATAATTGAAGCAGCTAAGCACCAATTTAAAGAAGGTGATGTATTACACTGGTGGCATGCTAGTAATCAAACAGGAATACGTACCAAAATGTCAGATGATAGATTATGGTTGCCATACAGCGTTTTGGAATATATTGATTTTACAGAAAACACAAAAATACTTGAAGAAAAAGTAGCATATGTAACTGGAATAGAAATTGAAGATGAAGATGATAAATATGGAAAATATGAATATACAGAAGAAAAAGAAAGTGTTTATGAACATTGCATAAAAGCAATAGAAAAAAGTTTAGATTTCGGAAAAAATGGTTTTCCAAAGATAGGTACTGGTGATTGGAATGATAGTTTAAATAAAGTCGGACACAAAGGAGAAGGAGAAAGTATTTGGCTTGGATTTTTCTTATATGATATATTAACTAGATGGGAGAAAATACTAGAGATCAAAGATGAAAATGAAAAAATAGAAAAATACAGAGAAATAGCAAGAAAATTAAAGAGAAGTTTAAATACAGAAGCATGGGATGGAAATTGGTATAAAAGAGCAATAACAGATGATGGAAAAGTTATCGGAAGTAATAAAAATAAAGAAGGAAAAATAGACAGCATAGCACAAAGTTGGGCTGTGATTTCAGAAGCGGGAGAAAATGATAAAAAATATTTAGCATTAGATTCAGCAAAAAAATATTTAATAGATGAAGAAAATAAAATAATAAAATTACTGACACCAGCATTTAAAGAAGATGAATTAGATCCTGGATATATAAAAAGATATCCAGCAGGAGTTAGAGAAAATGGAGGACAATATACGCACAGTAGTATATGGCTTGCTATGGCATTTGCAAAAATGGGATTATTATCAGAAGCTGTAAAATATTTAGAAATGATAAATCCAATAACTCATACAGAAAATAAAGAAAAGACACAAAAATACAAAATTGAGCCATATGTCATTGCAGGAGATGTTTATAGTAACAAATATATGACAGGAAGAGGTGGCTGGAGCTGGTATACTGGTTCAAGCAGTTGGTATTATAAAGTTTGCTTAGAAAATATATTAGGATTAAAGAAAAAAGGAAATAAATTATATTTGCCAGAAAATATTCCAGAAGAATGGGATAAATTTGAAATACAATATAGATATGAAACAAATTTGTATAATATAAAAGTAGAACATAGAGAAAATACAGAAGAGAAAAAAGTCTTTTGTAATGGAATTGAAATTAAAGAGAAATATATAGAACTTAGAAATGATAACAAAATTGAAAATGTTGAAATAAAATTGTAAAAAAAATGAGAAAAAACTTGTACAAATATTTTCTTTATGATATAAATTATATGTAATAAAAAAGAGAAAGGGGTATCCTTGTGGAAGAAGTAGATGTTGGAAGAGATTTTAATAGAAAAACAATACTAGTAGTTGATGATGAAGAAAGCATAGTAGATTTATTAGTTTATCACCTACAAAAAGAAGGTTATGACACATTGCAAGCGTATGATGGAGCATCTGCTGTTGAAATTGCATTAAAAGAAAAACCTGATCTAATTTTATTGGATGTAATGTTACCAAAAATGGATGGTATTAGTGTATGCAAAAGAATTAGATATTCGCTTAATGTACCAATACTAATGATATCTGCAAAAGATACAGAACTTGATAAAGTAGTAGGGTTAGAAATGGGAGCAGATGATTATATAACAAAACCATTTCAACACAGAGAAGTTATGGCAAGAGTAAAAGCAAACTTACGTAAGGCTGAATTAGTTGCACAAGCTGAATTAAAAACAGAAAGCATGGAAAACGAAGAAAATATAATTGTTGTAGGAGATTTAACACTTGATCTAAAAAAAGTTGAAGCTAAGGTAAAAGGTGAAGTAGTAGATTTAACAATTAAAGAATTTGAAGTTTTAAAATATTTAGCAGCTCAACCTGGAGAAGTAGTAACAAGAGAAATGTTATTAAAAAAAGTTTGGGGCTATGATGACTATGTTGGTGCAATACGTACAGTTGATGTAACAGTAAACAGAATAAGAGATAAAATTGAAAAGGACAAAGCAAATCCAAAGATATTAATAACAAAAAGAGGCGTAGGTTATTACGTAGTAGGAAATAAATAATAAAAAGAAAAATGTAAAATGTTTTCATTTTACATTTTTTTATGCCCAAAATAATTAACAATAAAATACCAATTTGTGTAAAAAATAAGCAAAATAAAGAAAAGAAATAATATCAAAAAAATTGTGTTACAACTAGGTTACAAGTGAAATAAATACTTGAATATTCAAAGAATAGTGATATAATATGTGCAAACACTTGCGTAGGAGTGAAAGATGTTAAAAAGCGTACAAATAAAAATTGTTCTGATTTTTATGATATTAGGTATTCTAATGATAGGAATACAAGGAATACTATTTACGGCAGAACTAAGACAAATAGAACAAAGTATTGGAGAAAATACGAATATTACAGAAATAATAGAAACACAAATCCAAAACACACAAATTTTATCTGTAATATTAATAGCCGTACTAGTTATTATTTGCGTTTTACTGGGAATATTTATGGCAAAAGCAATAATAAATCCAATTCTAAGATTAACCAAAAGTGCAGAAATTGTTGCTAAGGGTGGAAAATATCAAATAAAATATTTAGATGATGGCAAGACAAAAACTGAAGTTGATGAACTTACAAAAGCTTTTAACATGATGCATAGTGAATTAAATGAAAATTTAAAAGAGGTTTCTAGACAGAAAAAACAAATTGAAACAATATTACTTCATATGAATGATGGAATATTAGCTTTTAATATAGAAGGAAAAATAATTCATAAAAATAATGCAGCAGACAAACTTCTAAGTTTATCTGGAAAAGAGCAAACATTTGAAGAAGTATTTGAAAAACTTGATATAGATGTGAATTTAGAAAAGATAATATATCTAGAAAATTGGACATCGACTCAAGAAAGAGTAACAGTAGGAGAGAAAACATTAAATCTATTTTTTGCAGCATTTGAAAGTGAAGAAGGAAGACCTGGAGGAGCTATTGTTGTAATTCAAGATATAACAGAGCATATAAAACTAGATACAATGAGAACAGAATTTGTTGCAGACGTATCTCATGAACTAAAAACACCAATAACTTCAATATTAGGGTATTCAGATACATTATTAGAAGATGATTGTGATGAAGAAACATCTAAGAAGTTTTTGAAGAGAATTTCAACTCAAGCAAATAGAATGGCAGAACTTGTTAGCGATTTACTAACATTATCAAGATATGATGCTGATATGATAAAAAATAGAAAAGAAGAGTTTGACTTAGGCGAAGTAGTAAAAGCAATATATGATAGTCTAATTTTTGAAATAGAAAAGAAAAATCAAAAAGCTGAATGTTTTGTAACAGCAGACGTTCCACACGTTGTAGCAGACAAAAGTGGAATAGAAAGAGTAATAACCAACATATTAACAAATGCAATAAAATATACTCCAGAAAATGGAGAAATAAAAATTTATGTTGGATTTGTATACAATGATGCATACATTAAAGTTATAGATAATGGAATAGGAATCCCAGAAGAAGATCTAGAAAAGGTATTTGAAAGATTTTATAGAGTAGATAAAGCACGTACTAGAGAAATGGGAGGAACTGGATTAGGATTATCAATAGCAAAAGAGATTTTAGAAAAAAATAACTCAAAAATTAATATAAAGAGTCAGCTAGGAAAAGGAACAGAAGTTGTGATAAGAATCCCTACTAAAAGAGAAGAAAAAGAAAAGGATGTTGAATAAATAAACAAAAAGGATGGTTGTATATGGAAGAATTATTGCAAAATGCGAATTTAGGCTCAACAGAAAGAGCATTGATAATAATTGCTGGAATAATAGTAATAGTATTAGTTTTGGTAATAATGTACATGATTGATAATTTACCAGACAATTATAAGATGAAGAAAAAGCATAATATAAAATCAAAAGATAATGAAGATAATGAAGATGAAGAAGTTGAAGATAACGAAGAGCTAGAAGAATTAGACCAAATGGATGAACATGCAGCAGAAGAACAGATGGAAGAATTATTTAATAAGAGACAAGAAATGTTAAATTCAAAAACTAATATTCAAGCAATAGATTTTGGAAATGATAATAAGAAAGATACTAATATGTCAGAACCAGAAGAAACTAATCAAGAAAATGATCAATTACCAGAAAAAGAAGAATCATTAAATTTTGCTGAAGAAGAACAACCTGTTGTAGATATATTTAGTTCAAATAATGAAGAACCAGTAAATGTAACTGAAGAAGAAGTTGAAGAAAAAACGGAACCAGAGAAAAAAGATGATGATTTAGATATTAATATATTTGAAGATAACAGTTTTTCAGATTCAGAACCAGAAAAAGAGAAAGAGCCTGAAACTGTTGAAGAAGTTGTTACTGAAGAACCAAAAGCAAAGTCAAGCGAATACTCAATGTTTACAGATGACATGTTTACATCGGATGCTTCAGAAGAACCAGTAGAAGAAAAGAAAAAAAGTGCACCAAAGAAAACTACAACGAAAAAAACAACAACGACAAAAAAGACAACAAAAAAATAATAAAAAATATTAGAAAGGCAGATAAAATTGAATCCAAAAATTAAAAATATTTTAGAATGGGCATATTGCGTAATAATAGCAGTCGTATTAGCATTAGTTGTTAGAAATTTTGTAGGGACACCAACAATAGTAAAACAAAGATCAATGTACCCAACATTAAAACCAGATCAAAGACTAATTTTAAATAGATTAGCAATAACATTTCACTCTGAAATAAAAAGAGGAGAAATAATTACATTCGAAGCACCAAGTGTGCTAAAAATAAGTCAAGAAGATGCAGACATGTCAAATCCTGTTGCTGTATATAATAATGAACCAAAAAATATATTCCAAAAATTTGTGTATTATGGTTTAGAATGGGGAAAGACAACTTTCATAAAAAGAGTAATTGGATTGCCAGGTGAACATGTTGAAATCAAAGACAATAAAGTATATATCAATGGAACAGAACTTGAAGAAAGTTATTTAGATTCATCAGTAGTTACAACAGCTTGCGATGGAGCTTTTACAGACCTAATTGTTCCAGATGGATACATATTTGCAATGGGAGATAACAGACCTCAAAGTACAGATTGTAGATCTTTTGGATGTATACCAATCAGTAAAATAGAGGGAAAAGTGGCATTTAGATTTTGGCCATTAAGCACATGGGGAAATCCAGACAAAAAATAAAGTGTGGTGTAAATATGATAAATACTGATATAAAAGGCAACATAAAAATAAGAAAAGAATTCGAGCAAATTGTGCAGAATAGTAATGTTTTGCACAGTTACTTATTCTTAGGCGAAGATGGAATTGGAAAAAAGGAAATAGCAAAAGAATTTGCAAAGCAAATTTTATGCTTAAACAAAGCAGAAAACTGCACTTGCAAATCATGCATTTGTTTTGATACAGAAAATCATCCTGACTTCACAATCATAAATGAAGAAGGAGAAACAATAAAGATAAATACAATAAGAGAAATGATTTCAACTGTGTATGAAAAACCAATTTTGTCATCAAAAAAAATATACATTATAAATGATTGTGACAAAATGACTAAAGAAGCTCAAAACAGTTTGTTGAAAACATTAGAAGAACCACCAGAATATATAGTAATTATATTAATATCATCAAACTCAGATATGTTATTAAATACAATAAAGTCAAGATGCACCAAAATAGTCTTTGAAAAATTAACTAATAATGAAGTTACAGAATTGTTGGCCCATAAAAATTATGATACAACAAACATTTCAGAAAAAATGTTTGAGTTTTTTGATGGTAGCATTGGAAAAGCAATAAAAATACTAGAGAAAAAAGAAATTTATTCAGCAGTAGATAAATTCATAGAAATGATAGAAAGTAAAGATAAAATAGATTTCTTGACAAAAGGCAAAGAAGCATTTATAAAAGAAGAAATATACGGAATCTTAGAATACTGCATTGTATCATTATTTTATATTGGAAAAAATAAAAACAATATAAAATACTTAAATTGCGTAAAATATATTCAAGAAACAATAAATCATTTAAAAACAAATAGCAATTACGACATGAGCATTGACTATATGCTACTTAGAATATGGGAGGAAGTAAATGAAAACAATAGTTGGAGTCAAATTTAAGAAGCCAGGCAAAATGTATTATTTTGATCCACAAGATTTGCAATTAGAACCAGGAACAAAAGTTATAGTAGAAACAGCTTTAGGTGATGAATATGGTGAAATAATAGTTGGAAATAAAGAAATAAAAGAAGAAAGCTTAAACAATCCATTAAAAAAGGTAATAAGAATAGCAACAGAAAAAGACACAAAATCATATGAAGAGTATAAGAAAAAAGAACCAGATGCATTGAAAAAATGTCAAGATAAAATAGAAAAACATGGACTTGAAATGAAACTGGTAGATGCGGAATATAAATTTGATGGAAGTAAACTTATTTTCTATTTTACAGCTGATGGAAGAATTGATTTTAGAGATTTAGTTAAAGACTTAGCTGCAATATTCAGAACAAGAATAGAATTAAGACAAATTGGCGTTAGAGATGAAATAAGAAGAATAGGTGGAAACGGAGCATGTGGAAGAGAACTATGTTGTTGCTCATTTTTAGGTAATTTTGAAACAGTATCAATAAAAATGGCAAAAGAACAAAATATTTCATTAAATCCCTCTAAAATTTCTGGATGCTGTGGCAGATTAATGTGTTGTTTAAAATATGAACAAAACGTTTATGAAGAAAAACTAAAAAGATTACCTAAAATAGGGGCCATAGTACAGACAGAAGAAGGAACTGGCGAAGTTTGTGGAATCGAAACTTTAAAAGAAATAATAAAAGTAAAACTAAATGATGGTGACGAAACATATTATAAAAAGTTTAATGCAAAAGATATAAAAATTATAAAAGATGCAGAAGATGAAGATAAGCTAGATGTTGAAAGTCAAGAGGATTTAAAGGAATTAGAAAAACTAGAAAAATTAGAACAAATAGACAGCAAAAACTCAAACGACGACATATAGCAATTTAAGGAGAAGAAAAAATGAAAACATTAATTAAAAATGCTACACTACTAGACATGGTCGGTGATGAACCAAATATAAAAAAGACAGACATATTAATAGAAGAAAATAAAATTGCTAAAATAGAAGAAAACATAGTAGACGAAGACGCTAAAATTATAGATGCAAAAGAAATGGTTGTAATGCCAGGTCTAGTTAACACACATACACACTTAGCAATGAGCATCTTCAGAGGTTATAAGGATGATCAAAAATTAATGGATTGGCTAGAAAATGCAATTTTTCCAGTTGAAGACAGATTAAGACCAGAAGATATTTATTGGAATTCTTTTTTGTCATGCATAGAATTAATTAAAACAGGTACAACAACATTCAATGATATGTATTTTAGAATGGATAAAACAGTAGAAGCAGCAGAAGAGTCAGGCCTAAGAGGAGTTATAGCATGGTGTATAACAGACACATCAATAAAGGATAAAATAACAAGAACAAGAGAATACCATGAAAAATATAATTATCCAGATAGTAAAATTAAAATATATGTTTCAGCCCATGCACCATATTCATGTAGCCCAGACACTATACAACTTTGTGTAGATTTGGCTAAAGAACTAAATACAGGAATTCACATCCATTTATCTGAAACATTACAAGAAGATAAAATAATTAGAGAAAGATATAACAAAACAGGGACAGAATACTTAAATGATTTACATGTATTTGATGTTCCAGTCGTATTAGCACATGGTATTTATATATCAGATTCTGACTTAGAAATATTAAAACATATTAAAGGTGGTATTTCACATAATCCAATAAGTAATTGTAAGTTATCATCAGGAATATGTGATGTAACTAAACTTAGAAAAAACGGAATAAATGTTGGAATAGGAACAGATGGAATTGGAAGTACAACAACATTAGATATGTTTGAAGAAATGAAAACAGCAGCATATTTACAAAAAATAAATACAATGGAACCGACTTCAATTAAAGCATATGACATACTAAAAATGGCTACAATAGAAGGAGCAAGGGTACTAGGATTAGATGATGAAATAGGAACAATAGAAGTAGGAAAGAAGGCTGACCTAATATTCATTAACACAAACAAAACACACTTATATCCTGAAAATGATGTATGTACGAATTTAGTATATTCAGCAAACGGTGCAGATGTTGATACAGTAATAATTGATGGAAAACTTATAATGCAAAACAGAAAATTATTAAATATAAATGAAAAACAAGTTAAAAAAAATATTGCAAAAGTAGTTAAAAGGTTGTTATAATAGGTAGCAAATGAAGGGAGTGATATAAATGGCATACAAAATTACAGACAAATGTATAAGTTGCGGTGCATGTGCAGGAGCTTGTCCAATGAGTTGCATCGAACAAGGAAATGAACATTATGAAATAAATAAAGAAGCTTGTATAGAATGTGGAACATGCGCAGGCGTATGTCCAGTAGGAGCACCAGAAGTTGAATAAAAAAATAAAACGGCTAAAAGCCGTTATTTTTTTGCCATTAATGGAGTTTACATAATTGCAAAAAGCCGAAGAATATGCTATAATACAAGATAGTGATAAAAAAAGAGAGGTAGTATATATGGATAAAAGTCTAAAAGGACTAAATATCGAAGAAATTATTCAAGAAATAGGCTTATACATGCCAATATTAGATACAATAACATGTTTTAAAAATGATAAGACTGCAGAGGAATTTTATGAAATAGCAGATAAAATGGGAACAAGAGAAATTATTCAATATATGAAAAATCATGAAAAAGAATTTGATGTTAAAAAATTCATATTTTTAAATTATTTGTATATTAGTGGAGAAAAGAAAATTCCAGCTACTGTAAAAGCGTATCAAGTTCCAGAAAGAGATAGAAAATTGCGTCAAATGTCTGAGTATTTAGCACAAAATCCGACAGTGTTAGTAGACACAAATTATGATACTTTTATAGAAAAAGCATATGATACGAGAGAATATACAAATATTTCACAAAGGAAAAAACATCAAGATGAAATAAAAAATAGTTTAGATAGATTGAATAAAATGAAAGATATGCCAGAGTTTGATTATTTTTTATTAGTGCAAATATTAAATGATATAGAACGATTTTATTGTAAAAATCCTGAAATTGGTAACATGATGAGACAAAATATCATTATAAAAACCCATTCAAAGGATGAAGGAATAACAAGAGAAAAATTAATTCGTTACATAGAAAATGGAGCATATGAAGAAGATAAAAGTTTCTATGAATTTTTACCAGCATTCAGAGAAGAATTAACAGAAAATGCAGAATATATAGATTGGGACAAATTCTTATTAGTTTCAGCATTCAGAGCAAAAGACACATTGGAAAGAGCAAAACATAGCGACATGGATGAAATGAATCATAAAGCATTAGTCTTAATAATGCAAAAAGCATATGAATTAATAACAGATAAAAGAGCAAGAATTAGTGGAGAAATGGAGCTAATTGGCGGAGAAGAAAAAGGCATAAGATATACATATGCAGACTTAGAAAAAGACATTGAAGAAAAAATAATAGATGGTAAATATTATGGTAAAAGTGAATTAGCTGAAATAAGAAGAAAAATAGAGGCCGGTAAAATAACAATTGGAGAAGTATATAGTAAAAAAATATTAAATTTATTACATATAAAAGAAAATGAAAAAGCGACATACATAGAATTAAATCAGCAAAATGCAGTAGATTTATACAGAAATGGATTAATTACTAGAGAGAAACTTAAATTATGTTTAGGAAAATTAGAAATCAAAGACGAAATAATTACTCAATTAATGGATAAAGAAATGAGCCCAGAAAAGATACCAGCATTCACAACAAGAGAAATACTTGAATTATATCAATTAGGAAATATTTCATTAGATAGCTTAGTAAAAATAGAAGGAATCGATGAAATTACAACAGAAAGAAAACTAATTGAACAATATAAATCTTTGAAAAATGCGACACCAGAAGAAAAAATGGAAATAGAAAGATTCTTTAGTGCTTTTAGAGAATTAAAAATAAAAGGAAAAACACCAGAAGAAAAAAATGAGATTGGAAACAATATAATTTTTGAACTTGGTGAAGACATGGAAGAACAAGATTTTATAAATTTGTATGAAAGAAATATTATTCCATTAGAAACAATAAAAGAATGGAATGGAGAACAATTCATAAGAGAAATGTTTTCTAAAGGTACTTTAAAACCAACGGACAGTAAACAAGAAATAAAAGACGGAATAATTGGAATAGAACAAATAAAAATAGACTTACTAAAAAAAGGATTGACGGACGAAGAAAAAATGACTTTAATAATGAGCACATTTGATGGAGAAGACGAGCAAGATATAAGAGAAGAGTTATTTCAATTACTAGCTATAGAAGATGAAAAAAGTATAGAATCCACACCAGTTTCAAGAGAAAAAAGAAAAAATAAAAGAGAAATATCAGAACCTGGAGTTGACAAAAAAGAATATATAATGGACCCATGTTACAAAATGCAATTATTAAGAATTCTAGATAAAGATTATAGCAGTAGAATGACAAGAGATGGACATTTAGTTCTAAAATTACCAAATATTAATAAAGTAATAGTAGAAAAAATGTTTAAAAGAGATAGAGCAGGAAAAGTAATAATTGCAAATAATGCGGCAAGCTATATAATTGATACAGATCTATTTGAAGGTTCTGGTATTATAACAGACGAACAAAAAATAAATAGAACAGCCTTATATCAATTAGCAAAAGATGACAAGGCTAAAAGAATATATCATACACAAAACTGGGGGAGAGTTGTAACTGAGACAGTTGAACAAGAAACATTAAAAAGATATCCAAGTAGACCAGTATTTACAGCAGAAGATAAGAAAAAACAAGACGAGATAATAGAAAGAATACAAAGAACAAGAACATTAAAAGATTTTTAGACAAAATTATATTGACAATTTTATACACATTAAGGTATAATATTTAACATCGGAGATACATAGAGCCGGTAAGATAAGAAAAAAGTAATCCCACAAGATGGTGTTAAGCTTCGGAAGGAGGGAGATAAAATGTCAGAGATTAAAGTTAATAATGGTAATATAGAAGATGCTCTAAAAAGATTTAAAAGACAATGTGCTAGAAACGGAGTATTACAAGAAGTTAGAAAAAGAGAGCATTACGAAAAACCAAGCGTAAAGAGAAAGAAAAAATCAGAGGCTGCAAGAAAAAGAAAATTCTAAAAATATCAAGAACACGTATAGCGCGTGTTCTTTTTATATGCTAAAAAATCATAGCGTAAACAAAACAGAATATGATTGAGAATATATGAAAAATGTGATAATATCATCACATAAAAAGGAGGAATAATAATGAAAAAGAAATTATTAGAAGATTTAAAAGAAGCAATGAAAGAAAAAAATGAAATAAAGAAAAATGCAATACAAATGGTAAGAGCAGGAATATTGCAAATAGAAAAAGACAAAGGAATAGAATTAACAGATGAACAAATTATAGAACTTATATCAAAAGAAGTTAAAAAGAGAAAAGATTCAATAGCAGATTATGAAAAAGGTGGAAGAGAAGATTTAGTAAATCAAATTAATGAAGAAATCAGTTATCTAGAAAAATACCTTCCAAAACAACTAACAGAAAAAGAAATAACAGTTATAGTAAAACAAATAATTGCTGAACTTGGAGCGAAAACAATGAAAGACATGGGAAAAGTAATGAAGGCAGCAAAAGAAAAAATGGGCGTAACAGCAGATGGAAAAACAATAAATAAAGTTGTAAAAGAAAATTTAGCATAAGAATAAAAAAGTAAAAAATACAAATAATAAAAACAAAAATTAAGGAGAAAATGAGTGAGATATACAAAAAGAGAAATTAAAGAAGGCATAAAAGTTCATTTAATAAAAAATGATAATTTCAAAACAGATTTTACAGTTGTATTTTTAACAATACCATTAGAAAAAGAAAACATAACAAAAAATGCTTTAATTCCAGCAATCTTAAGAAGTGGAAGTCACAAATATGAAACATATCAAAAAATATCTGAAGAATTAGAAATGTTGTATGGAGCAAGTTTTGATTGTGGTATAGACAAGACGGGAGATAATTTAGTTTTAAAGTTTTACATTGAGAGCATAAATGATAATTATTTACCTCAAATAAATAACAATCTTGAAAAAGTATTGGAAATATTATTAGATATAATATTTGATCCAAAAGTAACAAATGATGAATTTGAGGCAGAATACATTGAAATAGAAAAAAGAAATCTAGAAATGATTATCAAAGCTCAAAAAGACGATAAAGATCAGTATGCATACGATAGATGTATAAACATAATGTACAATAATAGTGGATATGGTCTAAGCAAATATGGTAATTTAGAGGATTTGCAAGCAATAAATTCACATAATTTATATGAGCAATACAAACAATTAATAGACAATGCGAAAATAGACATAATTATAAGTGGAGATTATGAAGAAGAAAAAATACTAAATTATGTTGAAACAAATGAATTAATTAAAAAACTAAATCCTAGAAAAGAAAAAATAAATATTAATAAGTATTCAACAGAAATAAAAGATAAAAAAGATAAAGCAAATGAAATAAATGAAGAATTAGACATAGTACAAGGAAAATTAGTAATAGGATTAGACATATTGCCAAATGAATTAGGAGATTTTAGATTTATTTCAATATTATATAATGCAATTTTTGGAAACGGAGTCAGTTCAAAATTATTTCAAATAGTAAGAGAAAAAGAAAGTTTAGCATATACTGCTAAGTCAGAATATATAGCTCAGAAAAATAATATTTTTATTCGCTGTGGTATAGAATGTCAAAATTATGAAAAGGCAACAGAATTAATAAAAAAATTGTTAGAAGACATGAAGAATGGAGAATTTTCAGAAGAAGATATCACAAAAGCCAAAGATTATATATTAGCTGGAGTAGATGCAATAAACGAAGAACAGGATTCACAAATTTTATTTTTATTTGGACAAGAACTAACAAAGATGCCATTAACAATTGAAGAACACAAAAACAACATTCAAAAAGTTACTAAAGAACAAATAGTTGAATTTGCAAATAAGATTCAATTAAATACTATATACTTTTTGAAGAACGGAGGAAACAATGCAGATAATTGAAAATAAACTGATAAAAGAAAAAGTATATGTAGAGAAACTAGAATCTGGATTAACAATTATGTGCATTCCAAAAAATAATACAAGAAAAAAATATGCAATATTTTCAGTAGGATATGGTTCGAATGATAATGAATTTATAATTAAGGATACAAATGAAAAAATAAAAGTTCCAGATGGCGTAGCACATTTTCTAGAACACAAATTATTTGAACAAGAAGATGGAACAAACAGTTTAAATACTTTATCAGCATTAGGAATTGATGCTAATGCATACACTACAAATGATCATACAGCATTTTTATTTGAATGTACAAACAATTATGAACAAGCATTAGATGAACTATTAAAATATGTACAAAATCCATATTTTACAGATGAAAATGTAGAAAAGGAAAAAGGAATAATTGCACAAGAAATAAATATGTATGATGATGAACCAGAATGGAAAGTATATATAAATTGTATGAAAGCAATGTACAAGAAAAATCCTATAAGAATAGATGTAGCAGGAAGTGTTGAAAGCATTCAAAAAATAGATAAGGATATCTTATATACTTGCTATAATAGTTTTTATGTGCCTGAAAATATGGTATTAGTAATGACAGGAAACTTCAATCCAGAAGAAATGATTGAAAAAGTAAAATCAAAAATTACTATAAAAAATAGAAAACATATAGAAAAAGTTGAATATGTAGAAGATGAAAATGTAAATCAGAAAAAAATATCAGAGGCGATGGATGTTTCTCTACCAATCTTTGCTTTTGGTTATAAAATAAAACCAACAAACAAAGATAAAGTAAAAAGAAATTTAAGCATTGAAATTCTTTTGGAAATATTATTTGGAACAAGCTCAGAATTATACAAAGAATTATATGAAAAAGGATTAATTTATGATTTATTATCAGCATCCTATGAATCAGCTAAAGATTATGCACATGCTATAATTCAAGGAAAAACACTAGATGTCGAAAAAGTTAAACAAATAATAGAAGAAAAAATTGAAAAATATAAAAATGATGGAATACAAGATAAAGAATTTGAAAGAGCAAAAAGAAAAATATATGGATTATATGTAAGAGAATTTAATGAAGTATCTGCAACATCAATAATGTTCGTAACAAATTATTTTAAAAACATTCATCCATTTGAATATATAGAAAGTTATAAAACAATTTCAAAAGACTATCTAGAAGAGTTATTAAAAGAAATTTTTGTAACAGAGAAAATGGTGGAATCTTGTATCACGCCAAAAGAAACTGGCGAATAATGAAACAAGCAATAGATATTCTGCACAAAATGTCGTACGAAAATCTAATCAAATGCCGAAAATAAGTTGACTATGATGTAAAAATATGGTATTTTTAGAACAAATAAAGCAATACTTTTGTAGAATAAAAGGAGTGATTGTCTTGATAGATGAAAAAATTTGTAAATTAAGAGAAGAATTAAATAAAAGTATACAAAACGGCGAAGACTATGAAAAAATATACATGATAAGTGTCAGATTAGATGATTTAATAGCAGAATATTATAAAGATACAGAATAGATGGAATAAAAAAGGAATATGCTAAAAAAGTATATTCCTTTTCTAATAAAAATCTGATATACTACATGCATAGGAGGAAAATATGTTCGAATTAGACGGAGTAAGTGTATTAAAACACAATAGTATAAAAATAAAAAAAGATAAAGTTATATATATAGATCCATTCCAAATAGATATTCCAGCTCATGATGCTGATTTAATTCTTTGTACTCATTCACATTATGATCATTTTTCACCAGATGATATAAAAGCTGTTTCAAAAGAAACAACTGTAATAATTACAACAACAGACTGTACATCAGATATTAGTAAAACAGGCATATGTGAAGAAAATACATACTATGTTAAGCCATATGATGAGTTTGATTATCAAGGAATAAACATTAAAGCAATACCTGCATATAATAAATATAAAGAATTTCATCCAAAAGAGAGAGAATGGGTAGGATATATAATAACAATAGATGGAACTAAATATTATGTAGCAGGAGATACAGATAAAACAAAAGAAGCATGCTCAGTAGAATGTGATGTTGTATTTTTACCAGTAGGTGGGACATATACAATGAACTATATAGAAGCGGCAGCATTAGCAGAAAAAATAGATCCTAAATACGCAATTCCAACTCATTATGGATTAATAGTAGGAGAACCAGAAGATGGCCAATTATTTAAAGAACTTCTTGATGGTTCAGGAATAAAATGTGAAGTATATTATTAATAGTAACAAAAAAATTCATCTCTAATAAAATATATTAGAGGTGATTTTTTTGGCTAAAATATTAGTATATAATAATCAAACAAACAGAATGGAGACGTATTATAAAGGCGAAAACGAAGCTATGCCATATAATAATGGTACATTAAAAGTTAAGGAATTTCGAGGATCAAGTAAAAGTAATTTACTATGGACAGATAGAAGGACAATGCAGAGTTGGAACAATTTTAGAACATTGTATGGTAAGCCAATATATGTTGGTTTTGCATTTAAAAGACCATGGGAAGGAGGACATGGAAACTTATCGCAACACTATGCCGGAGTAGCATTTGATGTAGGTCAAAATTTGAATGAAACATCAAGAAACTACATGAGAAATTTAGCAAAAGCATCAGGATATTGGAGATATGTTGAACCAGCTGCAGATACACCAAGATGGGTACATTTTGATGACAGGTGGATTGCAAGCGGATATCCTTTAACTCAATTTGGAAGTAGAGGAGTATATGTTTTAATAGCACAAGATGCATTAAACACATTAGGACTAGGAACTGGAGGATTAGATGGAATATTTGGAAGCAAGACTAGAGAAGCGGTAATAACATACCAAGGAAATAATAATCTAGCACAAGATGGAAAAATTGGACCATTAACATGGAACAGTTTAATGACAGCAGTAGTAGGAAAAGGCTCAACGAACACAACGATTCTGGAATAATATGCACATTGTTAATATATAATAAAAGGTTTGAACCCTTTTTTATTACAAAAAAACACCATCTGCTTCCTACACTTTCGTATAGGTAGACAGATGGTGTTGCCACTTTAGCGACCAACTAGTCGCACCTCCAAATATGTGGCAAATGCTTACTTAGATGAACGTAAGAATCGTTCTCACCACAGGAGTGAGTCTAGGTCCACCAACATTTGCTGGTCTCATACTATCTCTTCTAATATAGCGAAGCATAGGTCGCTTGATAGAAATAGTAGCAATACCAGCAACAACAGCAGCCAGGATCTTTATTACTGCAGCAGCATGTGGTGCCAATGTTTCTATTGCTACCATGGCAATAATTCCAATGAACATCCAAGACCAAGCTCGGTTGTTCTTCATTCCGATTGCAATTGCCACACAGGCAAGTACAAGCAGAGCACCCATAGACAAAAGAGCCTGTGTAGAAGCAATGATAAAGCTAACGATTCCTGAAATTACTGCGATTGCAGCAAAAAAAGATGCAATAAAAATAAGCATAATTAAATCCTCCATAAAAAATTATTTTTTAATTATATGTAAACACCTATGGTGTAAAAAGGAAGTAAATCTATATAAACACGAGAAATCCTCATGACTATAACTATTATACCACAAGTTGACATAAATGTAAATAACGAGCTTGTTCACAAGATGAAAATATGATATATTACATAAAAAGAATTTAGAAAATCGCTAGGAGGAAATATGTTAAAAATAGGATGTCATTTATCAATATCTAAAGGTTTCTATGAAATGGGAAAACAAGCAGTAAGCATTAACGCAAATACAATACAGTTCTTCACGAGAAATCCAAGAGGTGGAGCTGCTAAAGCAATAGATGAAAAAGATGTAGAAGCATTTAAAAAGCTAGCAAAGGAAAATGGAATAAATAATCTATTAGCTCATGCACCATATACACTAAATGCAAGTGCTGCAAGAGATGATTTGAGAATATTTGCTAAAAATACTATGGAAGACGATTTAAAAAGAATGGAATATTTTCCAGGAAGCTTGTACAACTTCCATCCAGGAAGCCATGTAGGACAAGGCCCTGAAGTAGGAATAAAATATATCATTGAAATGTTAAATGAAATAATAAAGCCTGAACAAACAACAAAAGTATTATTAGAAACAATGGCCGGAAAAGGAAGCGAAATAGGAAGAACGTTTGAAGAGATCAGAGAAATAATAGATGGAGTAGAATTAAAAGATCACATAGGAGTATGCCTAGATACATGCCACATATTTGATGGAGGATATGATATTGTAAATAAATTAGATGAAGTTCTAGAAGAGTTTGACAGAGTAATAGGATTAGAAAAATTATATGCAATACATTTAAATGACAGTATGAATTCATTAGGTTCACACAAAGATAGACATGCAAAAATTGGAGAAGGAAATATTGGATTAGAAGCACTAACAAGAGTAATAAATCATCCAAAATTAAGAGATCTGCCATTTTTCTTAGAAACACCAAATGAACTAGAAGGATACGGAAAAGAAATCAAATTACTAAGAAGTTTATATGAAGAATAAAAATATAAATAATAATATAAAGAATGAAAAATCAATTAACAAAAAATTAAAGTTTAAAAAAGTAAATCAAAAGAAAAAGACTGTTGAACAAAATATTTTTAGATACTTTGTAAACAGTCTAATAAAAATAGAATCTATGAAAATAGATTCTATTTTTTTGGATATTCTAATTTTCTTGACTATCATCAGAAGCAGTTTTATTCGCTGTAGTTGGGTTAGCATCTAAAGCTGTAGAAAAAGTCTGAATATTATATGTTTTACCATCACTAGTTAATAATATTGTACCATCCAAATCAGTTCTATATACTTTAGCACCTATCTTAGAAAGTCCATCTAATGTACTCTTTGATGGGTGAGAGTATGTGTTGTTAGTACCAACTGAAATAATTGCAGTTTCAGGTTTAACAGCATTTAAGAACTTTTCAGTAGAACTTGTATCAGAACCATGATGAGCAACTTTCAAAACATCAACTTTTGGCCAAGATATTTTTTCTTCAATTTCTTTTTCAGCATCTCCCATGAATAAGAAAGTTTTTTCTCCATAAGCCAAGTGGATAACAATTGAATTCAAATTCAAATTAGATTGTTCCTCATTTTCAACTGACATTATTGTACAAATTCCATCGCCTAAACCAAAAGTATTACCAATTTCGCAACGAGTTATAGAAAGACCTTTTGAAGAAATTGCTTCTAAAACAGATTGGAAAGTGGCAGTAGTTGTTGTTACATCAGGCATATAAATTTTTCCAATTTCAAAGTTGTTGATAATGTCATCCATACCACCAATGTGGTCTTCATGTGGGTGAGTACCAACCAAATAATCTATTTTTTCGATACCAAGACCTTTGATGTAATTAACTAAAAGTGGTCCATCTTCATTATTACCTGCATCAATAAGCATTGTTTGCCCATCAGCAATTACTAATGAAGAATCAGCCTGACCGACATCAAAAAAATAAATTTGCAATTTTGAATCAGCAGATACAACTGTGTTTCCTACTGTATTAACGGAGATTGTATTAGACGTATTTGCGGGAATATTAAGATTTTCTTCAATCAAATTATTAACTTGATCAGGAAATTGATTACTAATAAAAGCACTAATAATCAAAACAATCCCTAGAAATAGCGTAATACAGAAACCTTTAATCTGAGAATTTTTGCTCTTTTTCGTATTACTCATATAAACCTCCTATTTAATTGCAATAATATTATAAATATATAACCTTAAAAAATCAATAAAAAGTGAAAATATAAATAAAAATTTTAATGATATTACAATTATGTTAAAAAATTAAAATTATATGAAAAAATACTTGCAAATAATTTTTTTATATATTAAAATTTATTCGAAGGTGGAGAGAAGTGGTAGAAAGTGGAGAACCACCAGGAAGGATGTGTAGCATGTTAATTGGAGAATTTGAGCATTCATTAGATGCCAAAGGAAGATTAATAATGCCAGCTAAACTTAGAGAAGCAATAGGTGACAAGTTTGTTGTAACAAAAGGTTTAGATGGTTGCTTATTCGCGTTCTCAATAGAAGAGTGGTCAAACTTTGAAGAAAAGTTAAAATCACTTCCACTATCAAATAGAAATTCAAGAGAATTTACTCGTTTCTTTTTATCAGGAGCAACAGAATGTGAAATAGACAAACAAGGAAGATTTTTAATTCCAACTAATTTAAGAGAAACAGCAAGCTTACAAAAAGAAGTTGTTATTATTGGTGTAGGAACAAGAATTGAAATTTGGAATAAGGAGAAATGGAATTCTTACAATGATGAAAATATTTCAGTAGAAGATATTGCTGAAAATATGACAATGTTAGGTATATAACTTGAAAAAAGTTTATATAAAATACAAAAGAAAAATTAAAACACAAAAGACTATTAAGATACCAAAGATAAATGGCAGCTTAAATAGCTGCCACAAGAATAATACTAAAGAAGTTTAAAATCTACAAAAGATCATTTAAGATTCAAAAGAAATTAAACTACAAAAGAGTATTAATTAAAGTAAGTAAGAAAAAATCTTATTAAAGAACAAAAGAAAAGCATCATCCGAAGCTCAAAACTTCGGATGATGAAAGAATTACTTATAAGAATTGACAGTTGGTATAAAACGTACCAACTTTTTAGGCTATTATAAAAAAATAAAAGAGGTTCTAATGGATTTTGTTCATAAATCAGTACTACTAAATGAATGTATAGAAGGTCTAAAAATAAAGCAAGATGGTATATACGTTGATGGAACATTAGGCGGAGCAGGACATAGTAGTGAAATAATAAAAAAACTTAATAATGGAAAGCTTATAGGAATTGATAGAGATGACGATGCACTAAAAGCTGCCAAAGATAAATTAAAAGAATATAACAATGTAATATACTATCATGGAAATCATGATGACATTAAAGAAATATTAAATGAGTTAAATATAGATGGAGTTGATGGAATATTACTTGATTTGGGAGTTTCATCTTATCAATTAGATGAAAGAAATAGAGGTTTTAGCTATCTAGGGGAAAACATATTAGACATGAGAATGGACAAGACACAAGAATTAGATGCAAAGATAGTAGTAAACAAATATAAAGAAGAAGAATTGGCTAATATAATTTATGAATATGGTGAAGAAAGATTTTCTAGACAAATTGCAAGAAATATTTGTAATGAAAGAAAAAATAAAGAAATTACAACAACAAAGCAATTAGTTGAAATAATAGAAAAATCTATACCAGCAAAATTTAGAGCAAAAGATTCTCATCCAGCAAAAAGGACATTCCAAGCAATAAGAATAGAAGTCAACAACGAAATAAAACCATTATATCAAACAGTTATAAATTCAATAGATTGCTTAAAAAAAGGTGGAAGAATTTGTATCATAACATTTCATTCATTAGAAGATAGAGCAGTAAAAAATGCTTTTATTGATGCAGAAGGAAAATGTATCTGTCCACCAGGCTTGCCATATTGTGCATGCGGAGCAGTAAAAAAAGGAAAAATAATTACAAAGAAACCAATATTACCAACAAAAGAAGAAATGGAAAATAACTCAAGAAGCAAAAGTGCAAAATTGAGAATTTTTGAAAAAATATAAGAAGGGGGTGCAAGGATATTGGCAGTTCAAAGATATAGTAAATATCAATATGAAACTAGTCCAAGAAAACTAGAGCCAGAATATAGAATTCCAAAAACAAAATATCCTAAAAGAAAACCTGCACCACGAGTAACACAAAAAACAAGAAATGTTTCTAAAGAAAGTATAATAAATAAAAAAAATCAAGTAAAATTAGTTTTTGCAGTAGCAGGAGTTTTTCTTTCAATCCTGGCGATTAGCTATCGTAATTCACAAATAGATGAAGCTTTTACTAAGAATGAAGAAATGAAACAGGCATACCTAGCTGTTGAAAAAGAAAATGATCAAATGAAAGTAGATATTGAAAATAGTTTAAACTATAACAATGTTGAACAACAGGCAAAAGAATTATTAGGAATGCAAACATTATCAACAAAACAAACTGTATATGTTAATTTACCTAAAAAAGATTACATTCAACCAGCAACAGAAACAGTAGTAATAGATAAGAATGAAAATGTAGTTGATAAAGTATTAAATAAAATAAAAAATATGTTTTAATAATAACATGGAAACTCATGAATAATCTATATAAAGGAGATTGTTCATGGGTTTTTTAAATACTAAAAAAAGAATAAGAATAATGCTGTTTATTATATTAATCGTTCTTGGATTATTAATAATAAGAATAGCATGGATTCAACTTATTAAAGGAAAATTTTATAAGGCACTGGCTGAACAACAGCAAAATTTGGACAGAGAGATATCTGCTAAAAGAGGGATAATATATGACAGAAATGGCGAAATATTAGCGATGAGCGCAAGTAGTGAAATGATAACAATAAATCCAAATAATATACCAAAAGAGAAGAAAGAACTAGTTGCTAGAAAAATATCAGAAGTATTAGAATTAGATTATGAAAAAGTTTTAAAAAAAGTAAATCGTAATAGTTCAATTGAAATAATTGATAAAAAAGTAGAGAAAGAAAAAAGCAATATAATAAGAGAATGGCTAATTGAAAACAATATAGATCAAGGAATAAATATAGATGAAGATACCAAAAGATATTATCCTTATAGTAAATTAGGATCACAAATAATAGGCTTTTGTGGAAGTGATAATCAAGGTTTAAATGGAATTGAAGCAAAATATGATGAAATTCTAAAAGGAAAAAAAGGAAGTATAAGCAAAACAACTGATGCAAAAGGAAAAAACATAGAAGATACTGAAGAAAAATACAATGAAGCTATTTCTGGAAATAGTATAGAGCTGACAATAGACAAAAATATTCAACAAATTGCTGAAAAATATTTAGAAGATGCTTGTATAGACAATAAGTGCACAGATGGTGGAAATGTATTAATAATGAACCCTCAAAATGGTGATATTCTAGCAATGGCGACATATCCTAATTATAATTTAAATGAACCATTTAAAATCAATAATCCAGAATTAGAAGCTGTATGGGATAGTTTATCATCAGAAGAAAAAAATAATAGTCTTCAAGCAATGTGGAGAAATAAAGCAATTGCGGATACATATGAACCAGGTTCAACATTTAAACTTGTAACTGCATCAGCAGCGCTAGAAGAAAAAATAACAGATACAGATAAGCAGGGAGAGTTTTCTTGTACAGGAGGAATAGAAGTTTCAGGCGTTAGAATAAAATGCTGGAGATATTATAGACCACATGGCGCAGAGTCGTTAAGAGAAGCATTAATGAATTCATGTAATCCAGTATTTATAGGATTAGGTCAAAGAATAGGCGTAGAAAAATATTATAGCTATTTAGAAAAGTTTGGTTTTCTTCAAAAAACAGGAATAGATATACCTGGAGAAGCAGGAAGCATATTCTTAGCAAAAGAAAAAGTAGGACCAGTAGAATTAGCAACAATAAGCTTTGGACAGAGATTTGAAGTAACACCAATTCAAATGGTAACAATGCTTTCAACAATAGCTAATAAAGGAAAATATGTAACACCAAGATTAGTAAAAACAATAATAAATTCAGAAACAGAAGAAAGAACAGAAATAGAACCAGAATACAAAAATCAAGTAATATCAGAAGAAACAGCAAACAAAGTTCTAAATATGATGGAATCAGTAGTATCAGAAGGAACTGGAAAAAATGCAAAAGTAGAAGGATATAGAATTGGAGGAAAAACAGGAACATCAGAAGATGGTGTTAACACAGGAAAATATGTAACATCATTTATAGGAGTAGCACCAATAGAAAATCCACAAATGGTTATATTAATAACATTATACAATCCAACAGGAGAAGGAGGACATCAAGGAGGTGGCGTTGCAGCACCAGTCGCAGGAAAAATATTTTCTGAAGTATTACCATACTTAAATATAAAAAAAGAAAATGAAGAAAGTAAGCAACAAGTCAAAGTTCCAGAATTGAAAGGAAAAACTATAAAAGAAGCTGAAAAAATCCTAAAAGAAAATAATTTAGAATTAAAAACAGATGAAGGAATAAATAAAGAAGAAATAATAAAAAAACAAATTCCTGAAAAAGAGATTTTAGTTGATGAAGGAACATCAATAATTGTTCATACTAATTGAAAAATTATACTATACAAAAAAAATTTTTAAGTATATAATAAAAAGAGATTTTGAAAATAGGAGAGATTGAAAGTGAAATTAAGTGAAATTTTAAACGGTATTAGCGATTTAAAAGCTAAAGGAAATATAGATATCGATATAGAAGATATCGCTTGCGATTCAAGAAAAGTAAAGCCAGAGAGCTTATTCGTTGCTATTAAAGGATATGATGTTGATGGTCATGATTATATAGAAGAAGCAATAAATAAAGGCGCTGCGGCAATAATAGTAGAGAATGTAGAAAAACTTAGAAATATAACATTGCCACCAGATGTAACTTTTATTGTTACAAAAGATACAAGATATGCACTAGCAATTTCATCATGCAACTTTTATAAAAATCCCTCAAGAAAATTCAAATTAATAGGAGTAACAGGAACAAAAGGAAAAACAACAACAACATACATGATAAAAACACTATTAGAAGCACAAGGAAAAAAAGTTGGACTAATAGGAACAATAGAGAACTATATAGGTGAAGATAGTTTAGGTGAAAGTGATAGAACAACACCTGAAAGCATTGACCTACAAAGAATGTTTGCACAGATGGTAGAAGAAAAAGTGGAATTCGTAGTTATGGAAGTATCATCACAAGCATTAAAATTACAAAGAGTTGCTGGATGTAACTTTGATGTAGGCGTATTTACAAACTTTTCGAAAGAACACATAAGCCAAAAAGAACATAGTGACATGGAAGAATATTTTAATTCAAAAATGAAATTATTTAGTATGTGTCAAATGGGATTTGTAAATATAGATGATTTTAGAGGAGCACGAGTAAAAAGAGAAGCAAAGTGCCAAGTAAAAACATATGGAATTGATAATGGATGTGATTTATTAGCAAAAGATATAACAATAACAAACATTGGTGTAGATTTTAAAGCTAAAATCGGAGAAAAAAACGAGAGAGTTAAAGTTGATATTCCAGGAAGATTTAGTGTATACAATTCATTAGCTGCAATTTCAGTAGCAATGTATTATGGATGTTCAGCAGAATTAATAAAAACAGCATTAGAGAATATCAAAATACCAGGAAGAAGTGAGCTAGTTCCAAATAAAAAAGAATTAAGTATAATGATAGATTATGCACATTCACCAGAAAGCTTAGAAAACATATTACAAGCAGTTAAAACATATACTAAAGGAAGAGTAATAGTTGTTTTTGGATGTGGCGGAGATAGAGATAAAACTAAACGTCCAATAATGGGCGAAATAGCGGGTAGAATAGCAGATTATAGTATTGTTACATCAGATAATCCAAGAACAGAAGATCCAGAAAAAATTATAAAAGACATAGAAGCAGGAATATCAAAGACAAAAGGAAAATATGAAATAATAGTAGATAGAAAAAAAGCAATAGAAAAGGCAATTACTATGGCTAACAAAAAAGATATAGTAATATTAGCAGGAAAAGGACATGAACCTTATCAAGAAATTAATAAAGTTAAATATCCTTTTGATGAAAGAGAAATAGTAAAAGAAATTATAAACAATATGAAATAAGGAGAGATACAAAGTGGAATTTCAACTAAAAATATTACTAATATCATTTTTTACTACAATAGTATTAGGAATATTTACAATACCAGTATTACAAAGATTAAAAGTAGGACAGTCAGAAAGAGAAGATGGACCTAAGTCACATTTAAAGAAAAGTGGTACTCCAACAATGGGAGGTATTATAATGGCAATGTCAATTATTGGAGCATCAATAGTTGCTTGTGTTCATTATATAGGAAAAGAACCAGAAGTAGGAAAAAAGTTAATACCATTAACATTAGTAGCAATAGGATTTGGCTTAGTAGGATTTATAGATGATTATAAAAAAGTAGTATTAAGGAATACAGATGGTTTGAAGCCAAGAGCTAAAATGGCAGGACTGTTAGTGATTTCAATACTTTTCTCAATATATACTGAAAGAATCTTAGGAATAGGAACAGACATAATAATACCATTTTTCAAAAATAGCATAACACTACCAGCAATAGTTTATATACCATTTACAATATTAGTTATGTTAGCAACAACAAATGCTATTAATTTAACTGATGGTGTAGACGGATTAGCAACATCAGTAACATTAGCGATTGTAACAGCAATTACAGTAATAGCAATAATACTTGATGTAAAAGAAGTAATAATATTAGGAAGCATAGTATGTGGAACATGTTTAGGTTTCTTAATTTTTAATTTAAACAAAGCAAAAGTTTTTATGGGAGATACAGGATCACTATTGTTAGGTGGAGTTGTATCATGTAGTGCAATATATTTAAAAATGCCACTATTATTATTAATATTAGCTGCAGTACCAGTGCTAGAAACATTATCAGTAATTATTCAAGTTGCATACTACAAAAAAACTAAAAAAAGATTTTTTAAGATGACACCAATCCATCACCATTTTGAATTATGTGGATGGAGAGAAAATAAAATTGTAACAACATTCAGTTTAGCAACAGTAGTATTATGCATAATAGGAATATTTTCCGTTATATAATAAAAAGGAGAAAAAATGACTAAAAAGAAAAGTAAGTTAATACTAAAAAATCCAATGGATTTTACCTTACTAATAACTGTTTTTATTTTACTAGGACTTGGAATTATAACAGTTTTATCAGCCAGTTCCCCAACTGCATTATCTGAATCAGGAAACAGCTATAAATATGTAGAAAAACAAGGATTTGCTGCAATTGTTGGAGTAGCAATAATGTTTGGTATTTCAAAAATTGATTATAAACTATGGCAAAAAAATTATAAAGTTATATTTACAGCATGTATAGTATTATTACTAGGCGTTTGCGTACTAGGAGCTTCATCAAGAGGTGCAACAAGATGGTTAGACTTAGGTTTTATATCATTCCAACCATCAGAGGTAGCAAAAGTAGGAATAATAATATTTTATTCAGCATGGCTTACAAAAAATAAAGATAAATTAAAATCAATAAAAGAAGGATTTTTTACACCTTTAGCAATGTTGATTCCAATAGTAATAATAGTATTAGGATTTCAAACACACTTTAGTGCAACATTAGTTATGTGTATGCTAGTAGCCATATTGATGATATTAGCAGGATGCAGAATAAGATACTTTATAATGTTTGGAGTACCATTAGCTGTGCTAGCAGTAGTTGGAATATTAGCACTTGGTCAAGGATTTAGACTTCAGAGAGTTATAACTTTCCTTGATCCATGGAAATATGCTGATGATGAAGGTTGGCAGATAATCCAAAGTTTATACGCAATAGGATCAGGTGGATTTTTCGGTGTAGGACTTGGAGAAAGTAAGCAAAAATACTTATACATACCAGAACCACACAATGACTTTATTTTTGCAGTATTAGCAGAAGAGTTAGGATTCATAGGGTGTGCAATAGTAATAATATTATTTGCGATATTAATTTGGAGAGGAATAACAATATCAATGAAAGCTCCAGATATGTTTGGAAGCTTATTAGCAGCAGGAATAACATCGATGATAGCAATACAAGTGTTAATAAATATAGCAGTTGTTACTTCATCAATGCCCGTAACGGGTATGGCTTTGCCATTCTTTAGTTATGGAGGAACAGCGTTAATAATCATATTAGCATCAGTCGGAATATTATTAAGCATATCAAGAGCAGGAAATAGAACAAATTCATAAGGAGGCAAAAAGTGAGAGTAATGATCGCTGCAGCAGGAACGGGAGGACATATTAATCCTGGAATTGCTATTGCAAACAAAATAAAAGAAAAAGAAAAAGATTCAGAAATAGTTTTTATAGGAACTACAAGAGGAATAGAAAATGATTTAGTACCTAGAGCAGGGTATGAATTGAAAACAGTAGACGCATATGGAATAAGTAAAAAAATATCTTTAAAGACTATTTCAAATAATATAAAAACAATAAAAGGATTTGGCCAAGCTAAAAAAATAGTTAAAGAATTTAATCCAGATATAGTAATTGGAACAGGTGGATACATTTGCGGAGGTGCAATTTCAGCTGCACACAAACTAGGAATTCCAACAGTAATTCATGAAAGCAATGCATATCCAGGAAAGGCTACAAAATTTTTATTTAAAAAATTAGATAAAGTATTATTAGGATTTGAAGATGCACAAAAATATTTTGAAGATAAAAGCAAAGTAGTTGTAACAGGAACACCAACAAAAGTTAAAGAAGAAAAATTAACAGAAGAAACAAAAGAAAAAATCTTTGCAGAATTAGGTCTAAAAAAAGATCTTCCAACAATATTAGTATTTGGAGGAAGCCAAGGCGCTAAAGCAATAAATGATGCTATGATACCATTGATAGAGAAAAAGAAAAACAAAGATTATCAAATAATATGGTCAGTAGGCCAAAAGCAATATGAAGGAATTAAAGAAAGGTTTGAAAATAAAGGAATAAATATAAATAAAATAGAAAACACAAAAATAGTTCCTTACATATATAATATGAGTGAAATCATGAATGCAATAGATATAATAGTATCAAGAAGTGGAGCGATGACAATAACAGAAATAGCTTTAGTAGGAAAACCTGCAATATTTATACCACTACCAAGTATGTCTGCTAACAGACAAGTAGACAATGCAAATGTTCTAGCAAAACTTGGAGCAGCAAAAATAATATTAAATGATGAAATTAACTCAGAAAATTTATCACAAACAATTGCTGATATGTTAAAAGATAAAAACGAGTTAAAAGAAATGGGAAATAGAGCAAGAAAAATTGCTAAATATGATGTTGAAGATAAAATATATGATGAAATAAAAAAATTAGTAAAATAAAATGAACCCCAGCGGGTTCATTTTTGTGTGTTATCTAAAAATTGAAAAAAATAGTCAAAACTAAGATAAAATAATTTTTTTGATAACAATAAAAAGATTTAATAAATAAAGCAAAATTATCAAAATAAATATCAGACTTGCAAAAAAATATAAAATAATTTACAATACAAAAAGATTATAAAAAGGAGGCATTAAGAAAATATGACTGATAAATTAATAATAGTTGAGTCACCAGCTAAAGCTAACACTATCAAAAAGTTTTTAGGTGGAAATACAAAAGTAGTAGCCTCAATGGGACATATAAGAGATCTACCAAAATCAAAACTAGCAATAGATACAGAACATGATTTTGAACCACAATATATAAACATAAGAGGAAAAGCAGCATTAATAAATTCACTAAAAAAAGATGCAAAAAATGCTAAAAAAGTATATTTGGCAACTGACCCTGACCGTGAAGGAGAAGCAATAGCATGGCACTTGGCATATATACTAGGAATACCACAAGACTCAATCTGCAGAATAACTTTTAACGAAATAACAAAAGAAGCAGTAAAAGAGGCAGTAAAAAAGCCAAGAAAAATAGACTTGAATTTAACAGATGCACAACAAGCAAGACGTGTATTAGACAGAATAGTTGGATATAAGATTAGTCCAGTACTTTGGAAGAAAGTAAAAAGAGGACTATCGGCAGGTAGAGTTCAATCAGTTGCAGTAAGATTGATTTGTGAAAGAGAAGAAGAAATCGAAAAATTCGTTCCAGAGGAATATTGGAACATAACAGCGATACTATCAGAAGAAAAAACTAAAAAAGATTTTGAATCAAAACTAATAGGAAAGAATAAAGAAAAAATAGAATTACATTCTAAAGAAGAAGTAGACAAAGTACTAACTGATTTGGAAAAAGCTAAATTTATTGTAGAAGACGTAACAGTAGGACAAAAGAAAAGAAATCCAGCACCACCATTTACAACAAGTACAATGCAACAGGAGGCATCAAGAAAACTTGGATTTGCAATTAAGAAAACAATGTCAGTAGCACAAGGACTATATGAAGGTGTAAAAATACCTGAAAAAGGGACAGCCGGATTAATAACATACATGAGAACAGATTCTACAAGAATTTCAGATGAAGCAAGAAAAATGGCAAAAGAAATCGTAGAAAAAAACTTTGGACCAGAATATTACGAGAACAGATATTATAAAGTTAAAAATGATTCTCAAGACGCACACGAGGCAATTAGACCAACATACTTAGAATTAAGTCCAGAAAAAATAAAAGAATATTTAACAGCTGATCAATACAAATTATATAGACTAATATACAACAGATTTATAGCAAGCCAAATGGCATCAGCAGTATATGATACAATCACAGTAGATATAAATGCAAATGAATACAATTTTAGAACAACAGGACAATCAATAAAATTCAAAGGATTCATGACACTATATGTAGAAGACACAGATGATGAAAAAGAATCTGAAGAATTAGGAATTGCAAATATTCCATATTTAAATAAAAAAGATGAATTGAAAAAAGAAGATATACAAACAAAACAAAGCTTTTCAGAACCACCACCAAGATACACAGAAGCAAGCCTAGTAAAAATGCTAGAAGAAAAAGGAATAGGAAGACCAAGTACATATGCACCAATAATAACAACAATACTTGCAAGAAATTATGTTGAAAAGGTTCAAAAGCAATTAATGCCAACAGATCTTGGAAAAATAGTTAATAAACTATTAGTAGAAAACTTTGAAGATGTAATAAATGTAGAGTTCACAGCAGAAATGGAAAAGCAGTTTGATGAAATTGCAGAAGGTAAGAAACCATGGAAAGAAACAATAAGAGAGTTCTATGGACCATTTGCTATAGTTATAGAAAAAGTTGAAAAAGAACTTGAACATGTAAAACTGGAATATGAAGTTTCAGATGTAAAATGCGAAAAGTGTGGAAGAAACATGGTTATAAAGATTGGAAAGTATGGTAAATTTTTAGCATGTCCAGGATACCCTGAATGTAGAAATGCAAAACCATTAGTAGAAGAAATCGAAGAACCTTGTCCAAAATGTGGCGGAAAAGTGCAAATAAGAAAAACTAAAAAAAGAAGAAATTACTACATATGCGAAAATAATCCTAAATCTTGTGACTATATTTCTTGGAAGAAACCTCAACCAGGAGAAAAAATAGAAGATGCACCAGATGAAGAACTAGAAAAAGAAGTAAAAAAGAAAACTACTAAGAAAAAGACTACTACAAGAAAAACAACTACAAAAAAGAAAAGTAAAAAATAATATAAAAACAGTCTAGAAAAATAAATATTTAATATGTGTGAAATTTAAGTTTACTCTAAAAATATTTTAAAAGCTGGACTGTTTTTTTATTGCTCAATGAAAACCTTTATTAGCGAAGTGAACAAAATAAAGTTTACTAGGCTAACAGAGGTTTTTTGTTCTATATTAGTAAAACTTATATTAAAGATAAGAAACATCTATTTTACTAATAGAATGTATCAGATTATAATTATATTAAAGTTATGTAAACCATTAAGGAGGAAAAAATGGAAAATACAAAAATATATTATGTTGGAAAATCAAAAGAAGAAAGATTATTGGAGAGTTTAGACGAAGAAGAAAGAAGAATTCATAGAATAGATAGAGACGGTGTAGAACTTGAAAGAGGACCAAGAGGAAAAAGAGTAAAAATTATAAATGGAAAGAAAATTGGAGAAAGAAAAGAAACAATTCAAGAAAAGGAAGGGATGAAAGAAAGAGACAACAAAAGAAAAATAAGAAACGAATACAAACAAGACAAAAGTAAATATACAACAAGAGAAGGTGAAAAAGAAAAAGTGAGAGAAGTAATGGAGAAGTTTAAAAAAGTATTAAATAAAATTCCAAGGAAAATTAAAGTGGCAGGTACAGCAGTATTATTAGCAACAGCAGTTTCGATAACATATGCAGCAAATAAGGCAGAAAAAGAAAATAATACACAAGAAAATTCTGTAAATCTTACAATTGAAAATGGTGAAGCAACGATAAAAAACTTAGAAGATATGGAACTAGAAAGTGAGGGGGTACAATTTTATACGGGAGACGTTCAAACAAAGGACTTACAAAAATATAAAATGCTGTTAAAAACCACTTCTAAAGAAACATTAATTCTAGATAAAAATAAACAACCAATAAAGAGAATGGGAGAAGATTCAATTGTATTTGCTAAACCAGAAATAATAGAAAAAGAAGGAAAAGAATATTTAAAAGTAATTTGCTTTGATAATAATGGTATGACTGAAGGATTAGTAAAAAGGGATGAATTAAAACCAAGTCAGATATATGATGAAGGAGAACTTAAAGATATAGATAAAGTAGAAATCAGAGGAACAAAAGCTAAAAAAGTTATGAATTCAGATGGAAAGCATTTAGGTGAAGTAGAAGTTGGGGCAGAAACATATACTACAGGAGAGAGCATAGATCAAGGCGATGGCTCAAAATGGAAAAAAGTAATATATATGAATGAATATGACAAAAAGTTTAAAACTGGATATATAAAAGACATATATATACAAGAAAAAATGGAAGAACTTTTTGTAGATACAGAAAAAGATGGTGGAGTTGACTTAAATATAAGAAATGAAGCTGATATAAATGGAGCTATAATAGGAAAAGCAAAAAACAAAAGTACTATAAAGGTAGTAGATTCTTCAGACGGAGATTTAATAATCGGAAAAGATGGAAACGATTATTATCAAACGATTATTGCAGAGAAAGTCGAAAATTCAAATATAAAAGAGGGAATAGATCCGTTAAGTGGAGATATATATGTAGATGGCATAAAATATACAAAAGGATACGTAAATGCAGACTACATAGCGTTACTAATAAAACGTACAGAGTTAGAGAGAGAGTAAAAAGTATATAAAATAATATTGAAGAATTATAAAAAGGAGAATACAAGTTATGAATATTTTTGAAGAACTAAATTCAGTAGATAAAAAAATGAAAGATGATTTAGAAGAATTGGAAACAAGAAGAAAAGAATTAGAAAAAAGAAAAAAAGAAGAAGAAATCAAAAAAGGAAAAGAAGAAAAAATAAAAAGAAAAAATAATAAGAAAGAAATATTAAAATCTATATTAGAAGATAACACAGAAGGAATAGATGAACCTCATATATATGTTATAACATATGAATATTCAAAAGGCGGAGGATATGGACGTGGACCTTATGTTGAAGAAGGAATTTCGAAGTTTGAAAAAATAATGACAGAAAGAGAAAGAAAAATTGCAACAATCACGGGAAAAATAAAAAAGGTCACTAATGAAAGTTCTCCAGGCTGTGACTGCCATTGTAAAGGAATAGTAAATATAGAAAAAGTAGGTAGAGAAGTAACATGCGATGAAAAAATTAAGTTAGATGCAGTTAGGAAAAAAGTAAATATAATAAAGAACAATAAGGATGCAGAAAAAAAGTGCGCAATCAATCTATATGATGAAGAGTTTGAAGATATTCAAGTAAATACTTCTTTAAAATATGCATTACTTTCTACTTTAAATATAGAGAATGGAAAGGTTGAAAATATAGAAGATAAGATAATAGGAGATGCAATGCAAGCTCCTGTTACTAAAAATGAGCCAAATCCAGAAATAACTACTCAAACAGGCAAGAAAGATGAAAGAACAGTAGAATCAAAACAAAAAACAAAGTCAAAAATAACAATGCAAGACATCAGAAAAGCCATAAGAAAAGCTCTAAGTAGAGGAGAAAGATAAGATGTTATCAAACAGAAAAATGTTATATCAAGTCAAATTGATATTAGATTATTTGCCAGAGGAAGAATATAGGTTAATACCTCAAGATATGATCAATTATATTGAAAATAATTATGAATATGATGAAAACATAAAAATTAATCCTAACATTCCATTAGAAAAACAATCAATAGATGACAAAACTTATGAAATGCTGAATAAAATTGAAAAACAAACTCTTAACAATACTAAAGATATAGATAATTATATTGAGAAGGTGAAAAAAGAAAATAAAGAATTTAATATAAAGATAGAAAATGCTAAATTAAAAAACAAACTTGAGGTACTTGAAAAAGAAAACGAAAGAATACCAAAAGCAAAAGCTCTATTAGAAGAGTATAATAGTGCATTAAAACAAAAAGAGACAGAAATCAAAAGATTAAAAGAAAAAAACCAGAAGTTAAATAATTATATTAAAAAAATTCCTAAAATATTAAGAAATATTTTTACAAAAGAAGATGATATAAAAATATTAATTGATGAAGAATAGAAGGGAGAATATTATGAAAAATAACAGATTATGGGTATGTCCAAACAATGATTTAGAAGCAAAAACTATTATTGAGATGCTTGCAAGAGAAGGAGAAAAATATTTAGTTACAGGGCAAACATGGGGAGCCTCTTGGGAAAAGTTAGAAGAAGAAATAAAAAAAGAGCTAAAAGAAGCATTAGAAAATGGAACAGAAGTATATGGAATTGAGTTACAAGGAAATTCAAATGGAGCGATAAACATAGATCATCACATATATGGAGAAGATGATAGAAGAAATCCAAAATCTTCTATAGAACAGGTAGCAGATATTTTAGGAAAAGAATTAACATTAGATGAACAATTTGTTTCAGCAAATGATAAAGGATATATTCCTGCTATGGAAGAACTAGGAGAAAAATTAAAAATAAATCCTCAGGACATTAAAGAAATAATTGCTAACATAAGAATGAGAGACAGAGAAACTCAAGGAATAACAAGTAAGCAAGAAGCTCAAGCAGAAGAAGCTATAAAAAAGTTAGGAGAGTTAAAAGAAAAACGTAACTATATTTCAATAGACTTACCACATTCAAAAACTTCAACTGTGACAGATAGATTATATGGAAAATATGATAATTTATTAGTAACTAGTGAAGATGGAGAAACAAATTTTTTCGGAAAAACGGAAATAATAAAAATGCTAAGTGAAAGATTTCCAAGTGGCTGGTCAGGAGGAAGTTTAGATCAAGGTAGCGGATACTGGGGAGGATACGCAGATCAAAATGCTATAAAAGCAGAAGTACAAAATACAATTAATGTAATGACTGCAAAAGAAAATAATCGATGTGCACACAATTCTAAATCAAAAGAGGATTAAAAGAACGAAAAATAAGAAATATAGTGATTGAGAAAAATACATATAATAGATAAGAAAAAACTAATATGTTAGAAAGTGAAATAGGATAAGGCTGTAGAGGAAAATAGCTAATAGCTATTATATATGAAATATTGAGATGAAATGATGATAAATCTTCCATATCTATATATTGTATATCATATATTTATAATAAAATATGTATTCAAAAATAAAGCAACAAATTTAACATAAAAATAGACACATATAAAAATCAAATATTTGTGACCAAACAAAATATTAAAGAAGATTTTTATATGTGTCGAATTAATCATAATTGAAGTAGAAAATAAAGAAAAAGAAATTCTGATATAACATTTGAATAGACAATTTATAATAAAAATAAAAAAAAATAAAATTAGTATTGACTATAAAAGAAAAGGGTGTTAAAATATCAAACATGCTGTGCAAATACACAGCAAAAAAGTAATTTTAATACCCTAAAAAATAGTTCAAAAAACTTTTTAAAAAAGTTTGAAAAAAGTTATTGACAAGTAACAAAAACGGTGTTAAAATACAGAACAATTGCGACGGGAAATGACAAAAATCGACACAAATTTGAAACTGAAAAATGCTTCAAAAAATAATTAAAAAAATTAAAAAAATGTGTTGACAAAGAAAACCTGTTGTGCTAAAATAAATAACGTTCCCGGTAAACACCGAGAACAAGAAAAAGTACATTGAAAAGTAAACAATATCCTTTAAGAACCAAGCGGTAGTAATTAGTACTACCAAATTGATAAAGTAATCCAAGAGTCAAAAACTCAACTTGAAAAAACAAGTATAAAAATTAACTTAGATTTATATTTTATAATATAGATACAATAAACATGAGAGTTTGATCCTGGCTCAGGATAAACGCTGGCGGCGCACATAAGACATGCAAGTCGAACGGACTTAACTCATTCTTTTAGATTGAGAGCGGTTAGTGGCGGACTGGTGAGTAACACGTAAGCAACCTGCCTATCAGAGGGGAATAACAACGAGAAATCGTTGCTAATACCGCATAAGCTAGTAGCATCGCATGATGTAGCTAGAAAAGGAGCAATCCGCTGATAGATGGGCTTGCGTCTGATTAGCTAGTTGGTGGGGTAACGGCCTACCAAGGCGACGATCAGTAGCCGGACTGAGAGGTTGAACGGCCACATTGGGACTGAGATACGGCCCAGACTCCTACGGGAGGCAGCAGTCGGGAATATTGCGCAATGGAGGAAACTCTGACGCAGTGACGCCGC